>Ga0118677_10000244_pt1 | contig 116516 bp, 85 predicted proteins | sample AliMusrvi5mmetaG_FD_86154 | JGI IMG/M metagenome (GOLD analysis project Ga0118677, IMG submission 86154)
CATGATCTTGCGGTGACGAGCAGTGGAACAGTCACGTTTGATTCCGCGATAGGCGGCATCGATCCGCTTGCCTCACTGACGACAACAGGAGGTAGCGTCACTCTGCACGATGTGACGACGATGGGAGCGCAAAGCTACAACAGTGATGTGACGACATCAGGTGATTACAAAACGACGAATGACAACTTCAGCGTTACCGGTATGACGACGCTGGGAGGCAACACCACAATCAGCACCGGCTCAGGTGACGTGAGCTTCACGGGCGTTGTTGATGGTGCGCATGATCTTGCGGTGACGAGCAGTGGAACAGTCACGTTTGATTCCGCGATAGGCGGCATCGATCCGCTTGCCTCACTGACGACAACAGGAGGTAGCGTCACTCTGCACGATGTGACGACGACGGGAGCGCAAGGCTACAACAGTGATGTGACTACCTCAGGCTTATACAAGACGACGAACGGTGAGTTCAGTATTACCGGAACAACGACGCTGGGAGGCGACACCACGATCAACACCGGCACAGGTGACGTGAGTTTCACGGGAGTTGTCGATGGTGCGCATGATCTTGCGGTGACGAGCAGTGGAACAGTCACGTTTGATTCCGCGATAGGCGGCATCGATCCGCTTGCCTCACTGACGACAACAGGTGGTGACGTCAGTCTGCACGATGTGATAACGACGGGAGCGCAGTACTATGGAAGTGATGTGACGACATCAGGTGATTACAAAACGACGAATGACAACTTCAGCGTTACCGGAACGACGACGCTGGGAGGCGACACCACTATCACCACTGGCACAGGTAACGTGAGCTTCACGAGCGCAGTCGATGGCGCGAATGATCTATCCGTGACGAGCAGTGGAACAGTCAGGTTTGATTCCGCGATAGGCGGCATTACCCCACTAACGTCACTGACGACAACAGGTGGCAATGTGACGCTGCACGATGTGACAACGACGGGAGTGCAGTACTATGGAAGTGATGTGACGACATCAGGTGATTACAAAACGACGAATGACAACTTCAGCGTTACCGGTATGACGACGCTGGGAGGCGGCACCACAATCAGCACCGGCTCAGGTGACGTGAGTTTCACGGGCGTTGTCGATGGTGCGCATGATCTTGCGGTGACGAGCAGTGGAACAGTCATGTTTGCGGGTTCGGTTGGAACTACAAATCCATTAGCCAGCCTTTCTGCAACAGGCAGCACGCTCACGTTGCATAATGTAACAACTGAAGGGAGCCAAACCTATACGGGTGATACCACAATGTACGGCACTGAGCTGTTGACGTCTGGTGGACCGATAGTTTTCAACAGCGCGTTGACTCTTGCTGATGATCTTGTGCTCGACACAACAGCGAATAGCGCCTCCGGAGCTGATGTTTCGTTTGGTGGCACGCTTTCCAGTTCACCGGCAATAACCTGGGGCATGACCATTGCAGCAGGAACAGGTTCAGTGGCCGCGACAGGTGCAGTCATCCTGCCATCAGTTTCAATTACCTCTGCGGCAGGAGCGACCTTCAATAATAGTGGCAATACTATCGGTGTTATCGATGCGCAGGTGGGCAGTAGTGGTTTGTCGCTTCGTAACGCGGCAACGATTACTGTCGGTTCAAAGGGTATGAGCAGCACGGGGGGCAGCATTGATGTTCGTACAGCAACAGGTAATGTGGTGCTTGATGGCGGCGTAAATGTTGGTGGTGCAGGTGATATTGTTCTGGTCGCTGCCGGAAACTTCACCAACAATGTGGGTGCTGGTGCACTTGCAACAGGAAGTGCTCGCTGGCTGGTTTATTCAACAGATCCTCGTAATGATTTCCGTAATGGTCTGGTGCCGGAATTCAAGCACTACAATGCTTTAATCACGACAAGTTTACCAAGTGAGACCAGCGGAAAAGATGGTTTCCTTTATACCATCGCTCCAGTTATTACACCTGCCCTGAACGGTACAGTTCAAAAGGTTTATAACCAGACAACGGTTGCAACACTCACGGCTGCGAACTACGATGCTACCACAGGTGCTATTGATGGTGATGTAGTCACCCTGAATAACCCGGCTTCAGGCGCTTACGATGATAAAAAAGTGGGTACAGCTAAATTAGTATCGGTATCGGGACTTTCGATAGTTTCTGTGGCTGATGGAACTATTCCAGTCTATGGTTATACGCTCAGCACATCATCGCTTTCGGGCAATATTGGTGTTATTACCAAAGCTCCATTAACCGTCATACACCTTGTCGCTCTCGACAAGGTGTATGACGGTACTACCTCAGCCTCGTTGAGTACGGCGGCAGCGTCGGTAAATAGTGGTGTTTTTTCAGGAGATGATATTAATCTCGTCAGTGCAACAGGCACCTTTGCCGATAAAATTGTTGGCACAGCAAAGCCGGTGACTGCAACTGATATTCAGTTATCCGGGGTTGATATGGCTAACTACGCCATGAATCCTGTTACTGATCTGAAGGCAAATATCACCAAACGAACTTTGATTGTTTCCGCAACCAGCGATGATAAGGTCTACGATGGACGACTAACAGCCACAGTTCATCTTTCTGATAATCGGATTACAAACGATGTTCTTGCCTATTCTTCTTATACAGCCAATTTTCTTGACAAGAATGCTGCTGTGTCGAAATATGTTGGAGTCACTGGTATTACTCTTACTGGTGATGATGTTGGTAATTATTCATATAACACAGCAACAAGCGCTTATGCTAATATCACGCCAAAAGCGTTGACGGCAAGCGTCTCAGCTCCGAACAAAGGTTATGATGGCAACGCAACGGCCATTCCGACGCTCAAGATAGAGAGCGGTTTGGTCGGTACTGAAACATTAGTTGTATCAGGAACTGCGACCTTCAACAGCCCGAATGTAGCAAGTGCGAACACGGTAAAAGTGGACAGCGTCGTGCTTGCTGATGGAGTGAATGGTCTTGCGAGTAACTACAGCCTTGGTACAGGCTGGACGGTCGGAGCCACGATAACTGCCAGGAAGCTGACGGCAAGCGTCGCAGCTCCGAACAAAGTGTATGATGGCTCAACAACTGCTGCGCCAACGCTGACGATAACGAACGGTTTGCTCATCGGCGAGAAGGTGACTGCAACCGGCACAGCGACCTTCAACAGCAAGGATGTAACAAGCGCCAATCTGGTAACCGTGAACAGCGTTACTCTTGTTAATGGAGTAAATGGTCTTGCGAGTAACTACAGCCTTGGTACAGGTGAGACGGTAGGTGCCTCGATAACTGCCAGGAAGCTGACGGCAAGCGTCGCAGCTCCGAACAAAGTGTATGATGGTACCGTAACGGCATTGCCAACCCTGACGATAGCAAGCGGTCTGGTAAGCGGTGAAAGTGTGACTGCGACGGGCACAGCAACCTTCAACAGCAAGAATGTAGCGAATGCGAATCTGGTGACGGTGAACAGCGTTGCCCTTGCTAATGGAGTGAATGGCCTTGCCAGCAACTACAGCCTTGGCACAGGTCAGACGGTAGCCGCAGCCATCACCACGAAGAGCCTGACAGCAAGCGTCGCAGCACCGAGCAAAGTGTACGATGGCACAAGAACTGCGGCACCAACGCTGACTATAACAAACGGCTTGTTGAGCGGCGAGATGGTGACAGCAATCGGCACAGCGGCCTTCAACAGCAAGGATGTAAAAAGCGCCAATTTGGTAACAGTAAACAGCGTCACGCTTGCTGATGGCACGAATGGCCTTGCCAGCAACTACTCGCTGGTTAGTGGCCAGACGGTAGCCGCATTGATCACGGCAAAGAGTTTGACTGCAAGCGTAACAGCGCCAGACAAGGTGTATGATGGTACCGTAACGGCCACCCCAACGCTCACGATAGCCAGCGGTCTGGTAAGCGGCGAGACGATGACAGCAACGGGCACAGCGACCTTTAACAGCAAGGATGTGTTGACAGCCAACCTGGTGACGGTGAACAGTGTTGCGCTTGTTGATGGAGTGAACGGTCTTGCCAGCAACTATTCTCTTGGCACAGGTCAGACGGCAGCAGCCCGTATAATACCTGCCAGTCTAAATATCGTTGCAAATGATGACATTACAGATTACTCCGGTAATCCTTACAGTGGCGGCAATGGTGTCACCTATGTTGGTTTTGTTAACGGTGAGACAGTTGCTGTTCTTAATGGTACGTTGACTTATGGTGGTTCCAGTCAGGGAGCAGTCAATTCTGGCAATTATAATATTACCCCTTCTGGCCAGACGGGAGATAACTATGCGATCACTTATGTGGATGGAATACTGACCATTCAGCCTCAGCCTCAGCCTCAGCCTTTAACCCCCGTATTGCCTGTTGCGAATCCCCCATCTTCCAATAATAATGGAGGTAATCAGAATTCTGGTAGTATCGGTACCGGCTCGAATGGGCAGACCCTCATTACAGACACCGGTGGTAATACCGGCACAGGCGGCGCCACAAGTACGGGCGGCACCGATACGGGCACAGGCGGCGGCACAAGCACCGATGGTACAAATAATGGTACAGGCGGCGGTACAAGCTCAGTTGGTACCGATACCGGCACAGGCGGCGGCACAAGCACTGGTGGCACAGATACTGGCTCAGGTGGCGGTACAAGCACCGGTGGTACAAATACCGGCACAGGCGGCGGTACAAGTACGGGCGGCACAGATACTGGCTCAGGTAGCGGTACAAGCACAGGAGGTAGTACAGATACCGGATCAGGTGGTGGAACAGGCACAGGCGGTGGTACAGATACTGGCTCAGGTGGCGGTACAAGCACCGGAGGTAGTACAAATACCGGCACAGGCGGTGGCACAAGTGGTGGTACAGATACTGGCTCAGGTGGCGGTACAAGCACCGGAGGTAGTACAAATACCGGCACAGGTGGCGGCACAAGTGGTGGTACAGATACCGGATCAGGTGGCGGTGGAACAAGCTCAGGTGGTCCCAATACCGGCACAGGCGGCGGTACAAGCACTGGCGGCACCGATACCGGCACAGGCGGCGGAACGAGTGGTGGTACAAATACCGGAGACAGCGGTGGAAGAGGCTCAGGTGGTTCGGCGGGTGCGGGTGGTATCACTGTCAAGATGACTGTGCCGTCAACACGGCAGACAACAGGCGTTATTACTGTCGCCGTTTCGGCTCAACTGCTTAATTCAGGATCATCATTTACCATCCCGCTTCCAGCGCAAGTCAAGGGTATGATGACTGCGAATAAGGGTTCAGTGCGGGTTTCTCTTGAAAATGGTGTTGATTTGCCGAGCTGGGTACAGTATAATGTTCAGTCAAAGAGCTTTACGCTAAATCAGCCACCTGAGGGAGCTCTTCCGCTTACAGTACAAGTGAGTGTTGGTGATATGAAATGGAATGTGGTTATTTCAAAAAAGTAGCAATGCCAGCCGAGCACGCGTGGTGATGCAATCATTGTTTTTCCCAACAGAATGGGTATGATGGCTTTTTTTGCTATTATTTTTGTATGTTCCAACCTTGAGTTTCCGTATTTATTGGCTTGTTGTGTTACAACACATTGCCTCTAAATACGGGAGCTTTTATTATGGCAAATTGATAAGTTCAGGGATGTATAATTTAAGATTATCCGTTTGTGAAAGGAGTTAAAGTAAAATCGCCATTGCGCGAGGCGCTTATGTCGCTTTTTCCCTTTCTCAAGCATACGTTTTATTTCAGCATTGTCGTCAACGTTCTGGTGCTTGCGCCGAGCGCTTACATGATGGAGGTGTACGATCGGGTCGTCAACAGCCGCAGTCATTCGACGCTGCTGATGCTGACCCTTCTTGTGGTTGGCATTTATGTGCTGCTTGAGGCGCTTGAATGGGTGCGTCGGCAGGTGATGCATGATGCGGGTATGCAGCTCGACCGGTCGCTGCGTGAGCATGTCTTCAGTGCGATTTTTACCGCCCGTGTTCAGAACATCCCTGCTGCGGGCGCTCAGGCGTTGCGTGATCTCAAGGTCATTCGTGAGTTTCTTCCTTCCCAGGCTCTGCTTGCAGTTGTCGATACTCCTCTTGCTCTGCTGGTGCTGGTGCTGCTTTTTCTGATGGCCCCATCTCTTGGCTGGTTTGCTGTTGCTGGCGCTCTGGTGCAGTTCGGGATCGGGATTTTCAATGAACGTCGTATCCGTGAGCCTCTTCTTGCGGCAAACCGGAGCGCTGCGGGGGCGCAAAGTTATGCTGACGGAGTGATACGTAATGCGCAGGTTATTGAGTCGATGGGGATGCTTGATCATATCCATAAGCGCTGGATGGGGCGCCAGCAGGAGTTTCTTGTCCAGCAAGCCGAAGCATCTGATCATGCCGGAACCAATTCAGCTCTTTCCAAACTGGTGCAGAGCCTTTTGAGTTCTCTCTTGCTTGGCATGGGTTGCTGGCTCACCCTGAAGGGAGAGATACATGGTTCAGGGATGATTGTCGCCTCAATTCTTGGCGGCAAAGTGCTTGCTCCTCTTGTTCAGATTATCGGAAACTGGCGGCAGGTAGAGGGTGCACTGGAATCGTACAATCGTCTTGAGAGCATGTTGAGGGAGCTTCCGATTCCAGTGAAGGGTATGGCACTTCCTGCGCCCGCAGGCATGCTTTCGGTTGAAGGGGTTATTGCCGGAGCTCCAAGAAGTCCGGTACAGATTCTTAAGGGTATAAGTTTCAGGCTGGCTCCTGGCGGTTCGCTGGCGATTGTTGGTCCATCGGCTTCAGGTAAAACGACTCTTGCACGATTGCTTATGGGAATATGGCCTGCAATGCAGGGCAAGGTTAGGCTTGACGGCAATGATGTCTATCAGTGGGACAAGGAGGAGCTTGGGAAATATATCGGCTATCTGCCGCAGAATGTGGAGCTTTTTGAGGGCACCATTGCCGAAAATGTGGCTCGTTTCGGTGAACCTGACCTTGAAAAGGTGAAAGAAGCGTGCCGGATGGTGGGTCTTGATGGTTTTATTAAGTCCCTTCCGAAGGGGTATGAGACCCAGATTGGTGATGATGGTTCTTTTCTTTCGGGTGGAGAGCGGCAGCGGGTGGCTCTTGCCCGTGCAGTCTACGATATGCCGAAGTTTGTGGTGCTTGATGAGCCTAACGCCAGTCTTGATGAAGCTGGTGATGCGGCGCTGCTCAATACAATCATGCTGTTGAGAACAAGGGGTTCAACAGTGATCGTCATCACGCATCGGCTGAATATTCTGGGCGCAATAGAGCACATGCTTGTTCTGGTTGATGGTCAGGTGCAGCGCTTTGGCACCTGTAAGGAGGTCATGGAGGCTCTTCAGACGCCGCCCGCAGGCCAGCAGCCTCCAAACCCGAAGTCTCAGGCATAACAAGTATCAGCAAACAGATTTTTCATGAAACCTGATTTTTTTGATCGCAGTGTCCTGTCCCGACAGCTCTGGCTCTTTCGAAAAGAATTTCTGTGGCTTGGTATTTTCAGCCTGATTGTCAATGTGCTGATGTTGACGCCGACGATCTACATGCTGCAGCTCTATGGCCGCGTCATGAAGAGCGGCAGTGAGCTGACCCTTCTCATGGTTACGTTGTTTCTGATCTTGTTTTATGTCGTGATGGCGTTTGCTGAGTGGCTTCGCTCGCGCATACTGGTAAGAGCAGGTGTAAGGCTTGATGAAGCACTGAATTCGCTGGTTTTCAAGGCGAGTTTTGAAGCGTATCTGAACCGTTCACGGCAAAATGTGCTCGAGGCCTTCTCTGATTTGACCAATATCCGCCAGTTTCTGACGGCTAATGGTATGATTGCCTTTTTTGACACACCATGGACACCGGTCTATATTGCTGTTATTTTTATGCTCAGCCCCGTTCTCGGCTGGCTTTCCATTTTGTTTGCGGTTATTCAGCTTCTGGTGACCTGGCAGACCCATCGTCTCTCGGTCAGGGAGATAGAGAGCGCTGCTGAGTCTGGTAATGACAGTTATCGTTATGTGCAGAGCAAGCTTCGTAATATTGAACCGATGCATGCTATGGGTATGGCGGGAAACCTTCGGCGGCAGTGGTTCAGGCTGCACGATGCTTCGCTGGCCAAAGCAGAGTCTTCTCTTGAAAGGCAGCACCGTCAGCAGGCGTTTGCAAAGTTTGTGCGTTACAGTATGCAGTCGTTGACACTGGGCGCAGGAGCTCTCATGGTTATTGAGGGGAAGATGGCTGCCGGGTCGATGATTGCGGCAAACGTCTTGATGTCGAAGGCGCTTCAGCCTCTTGATCTTGTTGTCGCAACCTGGAAGCCCTTTGTTCAGGCTCGTACGGCATTTCAGCGTCTTGAGAAACTGCTTGAGGATTTCCCAGAGCGGGAGGCTGGAATCAGGCATCAGGATCCGTTTGGCGAGATACGGCTTGAGGGACTCACTGCGACTGCGGAAGGACGTGAGACTCCAATTCTTGATAATCTTACCGCCATGTTTCCAGCAGGAAAGGTTACCGTCGTGCTTGGCCCCTCCGGGTCGGGCAAATCAACGCTTGCCCGCTGTATCGTCGGGGTGTGGCCGAAACGGGAAGGTAGGGTGCTGATTGACGGCGAGCCGGTTGAAAGCTGGGACAGAGGGGAGCTTGGGCCGCACCTTGGTTATCTTCCCCAGGATATTGAGTTGTTTGATGGCACCATCGCAGAAAATATTGCCCGGTTTGCCGAGGTTGATTCTTTAAAGGTGATTGAGGCGGCAAAGCGAACGGGTATTCATGAGATGATTTTGCGCTTTCCGCGCGGCTACGATACGCAGATTGGCGAGGCTGGTGGAATGCTGTCGGGTGGGCAGCGGCAGCGGCTTGGACTTGCCCGTGCCATGTACGGCAAACCGGCGATTCTTGTGCTTGATGAGCCGAACGCCAACCTTGATGATGCTGGTGAGCGCTCGTTGCTTGAGGCCGTCAAGGATTTAAGGGGCGCCGGTAAAACAGTCATTCTTGTGACGCATCGTCCAAGTGTTCTTGCTGTGGCTGATCTTTTGGTGGTGATGCAGGGCGGACGGATGGTGCATTGCGGGCCGCGTGATGAGGTGTTGGCGGTTCTTCGAGCCGAGAGCGTCCGCCCGGCGTAAGTGTCCGGTAATCTTGTCTTTTTTTTGACAATTGTTTAAAACAGAGTAATGAGTATTCGTGATGTCATGGCAAAGATGAAGCAGGCTCCTGCCGACAAGGGAGGGGAAGAGAAAAGCGAAGCGTATCGTGATACCCGGAGTCCTGTCCGGCTTGGTATCTGGATCTTGCTTGTGGGATTTGGGGGATTTCTGCTCTGGGCAGGTTTCGCTCCGCTTGATGAAGGGGTGCCCTGTCAGGGTCTGGTGAGTATTGCGACCAAACGCAAGGTGGTGGAGAACCTTCATGGAGGCCGAATTGAAAAGGTTGAGGTCAAGGAGGGGCAGATAGTCCATGTGGGGGATGTGCTCATCACTCTCGACAGTCAGACGGCCAGGGCCCGCTATGACGAAATTCATCAGCACTATATTGGTATGCGGGCAACCGCAGACCGTTTGCAGGCCGAGATGAGCGGCGCCTCTTCGATCTCCTTTCATAAAGATCTGTTGCGTGATTCTGAACGCAAAATGGCTGAACAGAATATGCAGAATCAGCGGCAACTCTTTTTGTCACGACGGACGACGCTGAATATTCTTGGCAAACAGTTGGCTGGCATTTCATCGTTGGTAAAGGAGGGATACGCCCCGTTGAGTCAGCAGCATGAGCTTGAACTCAAGATTGCGGAGTTCAAGAGCGGTACGGCATCCCAACTTGCGCAGGTCCAGCTCGAAGTGGAGGCTGATGCTGAAAAGAGCCGAGCACTTGCCGCAGAGCTTGCCGATACCGAAGTTCGCTCACCGGCCTCAGGACAGGTGGTGGGTTTGCAGGTGCAGACGGTGGGTGCGGTGGTACAGCCGGGCCAGAAGATGATGGATATTGTGCCGCTCCATGAAGGGCTTCTCATTGATGCAAAAGTTGCGCCCCATCTTATCGACAGCATCCACAAGGGGTTGCCGGTCGATGTGAGCTTTTCTTCTTTTGTACATTCTCCCCAGCTTGTGGTGCAGGGGGTGGTAGAGTCGCTTTCGAAAGACATTGTGACGGATCCCCAGGTGAATCCGGCACAGCCTGGCGCTTCGTATTATCTTGCGCGAGTTTCAGTAACTCCGGAAGGGATGAAGTCATTGGGAAAGCGTGAAATGCAGCCGGGAATGCCGGTGACGGTTGTCGTCAAGACGGGTGAACGTTCATTGTTGACCTATCTTGTCGATCCGCTGATCAAAAGGATCACGGTTTCAATGAAAGAGGAGTAGTTTTGTGCAGGGAACTAAACATTATGAGTAGGTCGATCATGAAGCTCTTGGTGCATTTGATAGTTTTTTCGGTGATAGCGGTTGCATTGCCTCTTCATGCTGCTTCGCTCGATTTAACGACAGCTTATCAGAAGGCAGTCGAGTATGATGCCCGGCTCCGTTCGGCAAAAGCGGATAATCTGATGTATAAAGAGGAGATCGGCAAAGCGAGGTCGCAGTTTCGGCCAAATGTGCGTCTGAACGCCTCTCGGGGCCGCAACTCGACACAGTTGCTCTATAAGGGCCGTGTTTATGTTCCTGATTACTATAATACTGTCAATTATGGTGTGTCGGTTCGGCAGCCGTTGCTCAATTTTTCTAATGATGCCAGCTACAAACAGGCCAAAGTCGTGTCAGCAAAAAGCGATGTTGACCTTGAGAAAGAAGAGGCGAGTCTGATTGTCAGAACAACAGAAGCCTATTGTAATGCTTTGTATGCCGAGGATAATCTTGTTTTCAGCAAAACACTGATAAAGGCGACACTTGAGCAGCTTGAGCAGGCAAAACAGCGATTAGACAAGGGGTTTGGTACCATCACCGAAGTGGAGGAGGCGCAGGCAGGCTACGATAATGCTCAGGCTGAGGGGGTGGACATTATGAACAGCGTGGAGTTCAGTCGCCAAGAGCTGGAAAATCTTACAGGGGTTTATCCTGATCAGCTTTGCAGGGTGGTGTCGGAGAAGCTGCTGCTTCAGCGACCGCAGCCCAACAATGTCGAATCGTGGGTCGAACTTGCTCATTCTGCTAATCCAGAAGTGGTTGGCGCGCGTCAGGAAATTGTTATTGCAAAAAGGGAGATCGAAAAGCAGCAGGCAGCCCGATATCCAACGATTGATCTGGTTGCAGGGAGAAACTATTCCGAGAGTGAAAACAATTATTCAATCGGTTCAACCTACGACACGTATTCGATCAACCTGCAGATGAGTGTGCCTGTTTATACCGGTGGCTATGTCAGTGCTTCGGTACGTCAGGCTCACGCAAAGTGGCTGAAAGCGGGGGAGCAGCTTAACTGGCAGGAACGTGGGGTTGAATCGGATATAAGAAAGTATTATAACGGTGTTGTCAGCAGTATTGAACAGGTCAAGGCTTATGAACAGGCTGTTCACTCTCATGAAATAGCCTTGATCGGTACCCAAAAAGGCTATGAAGCAGGGTTGCGTAGTAATGTTGACGTTCTTGATGCCCAGCAGAAGCTTTTTGCAAGCCGGAGAAATCTTGCAAAATCACGCTATCAGTACATCCTCAATCGTCTCATGCTCAAGCAAACCGCAGGAATCGTTTCAGCAACCGACATCGATGAGGTGAATGGCTGGCTTGTCGTCGCAAAACCATAAACACGGTTTCAGACATCATAGTTATCATTGTTTGTTTTCTTGTTTTTCTTTTCGCTGTGCAAGGTGTTTATTGCTTCTTTTCATTATGTTAAGAGGTACATGGAAGGGTATTGGTGATGATTGTATTTGTCAGCCGAATTTCCCTGAAATCAAATTGATTAAAGCCGCAGTTTTTTTCTCTGCGTCTTATACGGTGTGGTGAGCTTTAAGTGTTCTAATATAAATGAGTTACTGTAGTGGCGAGACAGCGTTTTAACCGAAAATCCAAAACCCCGGACAATAAGAGTAATCGACAGCCGTCCCAGTTTACCGGGGAGAGGGTGAAACCGAATGATCATATTCTGATCAACGAGTTCCTCTTCAGGCGGGGTGAAAGTTCACTTGGTGCTGAAATTGTTACATTTTTTGCCGATCATGAGGGTGAACGCTTCAAGTCTGTAGAGCTGGCAAAAGCTCTCGGATATACGGAATCAAAGCAACTGCCCGGTTTCTGGTATGTCTTGCATAAATTGCAGGAAGAAGGGACTCTGGACAAGGATTCCAATCGCTGTTACGGCATGTCCGGCACAGATGCCTCCACTTATGAAGACCATCTTGAGCTTGCCAAGCCCTTTCCTCTCCCCGGTAAAAAGCAGTATACTGTCGCCAAGAGCTATTCTGGTCATATTTCAACGCATCCTAACGGTTACGGCTTTGTTGATGTTGAGGGGTTTGATGATGATATCTTCATCAAAGCTGGCGATATGGGCTTCTCGATTCATGGGGACGAAGTAGAAGTTCTTGTTTCCAAAGTTCCTGAGACTTACGCATCGAAATCTACTCCCCATCAGCGGTGTGAAGGTATGGTGCAGAACGTGATGACACGTCGTCTTACAACGATTGTCGGCACCCTGACCAAGGCAAACCGCAGGTTTGTCCTTAAACCTGATGACAGGAAACTGCTGCCTGAAATTTTTGTCTCCATAAAAAATTCTGCCAAGGCTGGTGACGGCCAGAAGGTGCTTGTCGGAGCGCTTGATTTCAGCAAAGAGGGAGTGATTCAGGGGAAGGTACTGGAGATTCTTGGGAAGGCAGGCGATTCAGCGGTCGAGGTGAGCGCCATTGCCCGCAGCAAGGGTATTGACGAAACATTTGATCCAGCGCTCCTCGATTTTGCGGCCTCTGTCCGTGAGGGGATTACCGAAGAGGAGGTGAAAGGCAGGCTTGATATTCGCGACAAAGTTGTCTTTACCATCGATCCTGTCGATGCCAAGGATTTTGATGACGCCCTGTCAGTGGAGCTTCTTGATGACGGGCTCTACAGAATCGGCGTTCATATCGCCGATGTTTCACACTATGTTCCGGAAAATTCTCCCCTTGACCGTGAGGCCTTGAAACGAGCTACATCGGTCTATCTTGTCGATCGGGTGATTCCCATGCTGCCTGCCAGACTTTCTGAACAGATCTGCAGCCTCAATCCTGGTGTTGACCGGATGGCGTTTTCAGTTTTCTTGTTGATAACCCCGGATGGCGAAGTTCGCAAGCACGAGTTCCATAAAACGGTTATTCATTCCAAACGTCGCTTTTCCTACGAAGATGTTGAGGAGATACTGAAGCGTGGTGAAGGTGACTATGTGACTGAACTGCAGTCACTTGACCGTCTCAGCATTATTCTGCGTGAAAAACGGTTCAAACATGGCGGACTTGATTTTGACACTGAGGAGGTGCGATTCAAGCTTGGCAAGAGTGGCGAGCCGCTGGAAGTCATAAAAAAAGAGCGGCTTGGCAGTCATCGCCTCATTGAGGAGTTCATGCTGCTCGCCAATCGCAAGGTGGCAAAATATCTGACCAAAACCTTCAGGGAGAACAAGAAAGAGCCCCAGCCAGTTATTTACAGGATTCATGGCGCTCCCCAGCAGGAGAAGGTGCTTATTCTTGCCAATTTTGTCAAGAGGCTCGGCTTTGACCTCAAGCTGAACCGGGGAAAAGAGGGGCCAATTGTTTCAGCACAGGTGCTTCGTCAGCTCTTGCAGCAGGTAAAGGGTACCAATGTTGAGTTTCTGGTCAGTGAGCTGGTGCTGCGCTCCATGTCAAAGGCGGTCTATACCGGAGACAATGTCGGCCATTACGGCCTCGGGTTTGAGCACTATACCCACTTTACCTCCCCGATCAGGCGTTATCCTGATCTGATTGTTCATCGTATGCTCTTTGAATATGAAAACCTCCGCAAGAAGCGCCGCAAGATTACTCCTGCAAGGCTTGCTGAGCTGACCGATAAAATTCAGACAGTCTGCCAGATATCCAACGAGCGCGAAAAGAGCGCTGTTGAGGCCGAGCGTGAGTCGATCAAACTCAAGCAGGTTGAGTATATGGCAAACCATGTCGGCAAGGTTTATCCCGGAGTTATTTCAGGGGCAACTGATTACGGCATCTATGTGAGACTGGTTGACTTTGCTATCGAAGGGATGGTACACATGCGCAACCTCACCGATGATTACTACGAGTATGATGAGGCGACCTATTCCCTTGTAGGAAAACGTCGCAAAAAACGGTTGCAGATAGGTCAACGGGTCAATGTTAAGGTGAACAGTGTGGATATGCAGCGCCGGACCATTGATCTTGTTATGGAGTAGGCTTGCGTCACCTCCGCTGCTGATTTTTAAACGAAAGGGTTCACCCACTCAACTTCCTTTTGTACATTACTCATATAAGTTGATCTTTGTATTCCTCTATAAAAATATTCAAAACATCAAGGAGATCACGATGAAGGGCAATCCAAAAATGATTGAAAAACTTAACAGTCTGCTTACTGATGAGCTTACGGCTATTAACCAGTATATGGTGCACTCTGAAATGTGCAGTAACTGGGGTTATGAAAAAATTCACAAAGCAGCTGAAAAGCGTGCAATTGATGAAATGAAGCATGCCGAAAAGCTTATTGGCCGAATTCTTTTTTTTGAAGGAATTCCGATTGTCAGTAATCTTAAAAAGATTTCGATTGGCTCAGAAGTTGCGTCTCAGCACCAAAACGATTTGAATTCTGAAATTGATGCAGTTGCATCATACAATGAAGCTATAAAGATCGCTGTTGAGTGCGGTGATAATGGTACGCGAGAACTGCTTGGCTTGATACTCAAAGAAGAAGAGGCGCATCTCGATTGGCTTGAAGCACAGCTTGAGCAGATTAGTCAGATAGGTATCCAGAACTATCTTGCCGATAAGCTTGGGTGACGTTCTGCCAAAGCAGCTTTACATCGATAATTAAAATGTTTCATATTCAAAATGCTGGATTTCAGAATTAACGAACAGAACTGCATTCAATGTGGTCAGTGTGTTGCTGATTGCCCCGCAAGTATCATCACTATGGAGGAGGATGGCTACCCCTTCATTGCCATTGAGAAAGAAGAGCGGTGTTTGAAATGCCAGCATTGTCTGGCGATCTGCCCAACTGAAGCGGTCTCTATATTTGGTCTGGATCCGGCAAACAGTCTTTCTGTTGTCGGCGGATTTCCTGATCCGGACAAACTTGAGATTCTGATGAAAGGGCGGCGCTCTGTGCGGCGCTATAAAAATGAAAATCTTGATCCAGCGCTTTTACAAAGGCTTTTGGAAGTTGCATGGCACGCTCCTACCGGAGTGAACTCACGTCAGGTTTGTTTCACCGTGTTGGATAGCAAGGATAAGGTTGCACAATTGCGTGATAGCATAATGGCCGGACTGGTAAAACTCGTCAAAGAAAATGCGCTGCCGCAAGGGATGGAATTCTTTGCCAACTTTGCCCGGATATGGGAGGAAAATCAAATTGATGTCATTTTCCGAGGCGCGCCTCATCTGCTAATCGCCTCGGCGCCAATGAAAGTTGCATCACCGATGCCGGATTGCCTGATTGCCCTTTCATACTTCGAGCTGTTCGCCCAAGCCAAAGGGATCGGAACCGTTTGGAATGGTCTGGCAAAATGGGCCATCAACGACCTTGTGCCGGATACTCGCCATCTGCTCGGCATTCCGGATAACCATTTGATTGGCTATGTCATAGCATTCGGCAAACCTGCTGTTCACTATTTCCGAACAGTTCAGCATGGTCCGGCGCTGATACATCGGCCATTATAGCGGCAAGCCAAATTCAAACTTTGGAGACGCTGCTCTCATAGATTCCTAAACAATTGTCTTAATGGCTTTCTTTTCCGGTTCCCCTGCTATTGTCCATTTAATTGAATCTTGATGCAGTGAGGCATAAAAAGAGTGAAATTGCGCATAAGAAATCAACGAGGTGATAACCACAGAGCCTACAAGTTTTTCAAATATGGTAAATAACCACATTTGTGCCTGGTTACTGTGATCTCTGAATGACCATGGATAGGTCAATAACAGAAGGGCAATAAAGACTATCAGCCCAATAACGCTAATAGAATACTCTAACTTTTTCTGCTTCTTTGCATATAAAAGACGATCTTTTTTTGAGGCCAGTATCTTGCCCTCAATGATCGGATCTTTACGATGTCGTTCAACAAGCCGAACAGGGTTATCATGAAATTGAATCCTGTAGTCATTTTGATTGGCATATTTAACGCATTTATGGACAAAAACCTGACAATCAAGCTGCAAGAGAGAAAGGTTTGGATTAAGAAGTCTGAGAACCCAGGATTTATTTTCATACGACAGCGTTCCGTGTGTATCTGTTATGGCACTTAACAGGATATATTTTTTACTCTCCAGAAAAAGAGGGACGTCACTTTCTTTAACAGCTTCCGTCATCTCGGTAATAATTTTTTCTGCATCACTGGATTTCTGGTCATACGTCGGCCACCATTGAAGACTTTTCAAAATTATTATAAGAGATTCATCTTCAAAGTCACTTGTAAACACGATTTTTGCATGCATAATTGTTGTGACTCCTTAATGTTTATGAGAGTTTGTTATTCTTCTAAGTTCTGTTTTCCTATAGTCATTCCTAATTCGGGTGTACAGGCTTGAAAGCAGGCTCATTCCTGTTTCTTCCTGGCAAAACACTCTTTGCGAGAAAATCGTTGTTGTAATCGGAAAACACAGGAACTTTAATAAATATACGGAAAATACTCAACGAAAAAGCTCCATGATGGGCTTGCCAGTTTAAATTTGCCAGACTTACTGAGGAATTTTATAAAACGAGTACGAAAGGTGACTCAGATTCAACATTGGTTAGAGAGTCTGATCGTCGGTTGACGCGACCGCATCAAGCTTTGCGGTCATCTTCTGGCGGTATTCGACGATATCGTTTCTAAGTGAGGCTAACCTCGCTATTTTGCTGTCAATTTGGTTGATATGATTGTCAAGAATTGCGATAAGCTTCGGAACCATGATGTCTGTCCGCCTGGCGTCTCCGTAAACCTTGTAGAGCTCCTGAAATTGCTGGATGCTCAAGCCCAGCTCCTTGAGCTTGATGATGAACTTGATGCGTCGAATGATATAGGGTGTATAGCCACGGTTTGCTCCTTCGGCTCTTTCGACAGATTCAATGATGCCGACCTCTTCCCAGTAGCGAAGAGTCCTGGTGGTGATGCCAAGCTGTTTCGCTAGCTGGCTTATCGGTACTATCTCATCTTTAGTCTGCTCTTTATCTTTCATGAACTTCTTTTGAATATGTTTGCCACGAAACTCCTGTTGACATGCCACCCCTCCGGGGTTTGAATTCAAGATATGACATTGGATACCTTTTTTTTCTCCGGGTTTTCAAATTAATGAAAAGAAGAAAAATAGCCTGTATTTTCACGCCAGTGAAAGTATAGGTTGATATATCCTGTATTATTAAAAGTGATTACGGGGAATTATCAATTTGAAATTTGCTGCTTCCATTACCACAAAATATAAAAAAATATACTTGCATATTGACATTTACGTAAACGATATATTATATTTGTTCTTTGCATACGGTTTAATCTGATATTCAGACAGGTCGAACCTTAAACGATCCACAAGGAGCTCCAGATGTCTGTTGCAATTGCGCCATACCAAACCAGGAAAAAGGTCCGTTTTGTGACTGCCACCAGTCTTTTCGACGGCCATGACGCCACTATCAACGTCATCCGCCGGATTTTGATGGCTTCCGGGGCGGAGGTGATTCATCTGGGCCACAACCGTTCGGTAGAAGAGATTGTGACTGCGGCCTTCCAGGAGGATGCCCAGGGGATTGCCGTGAGCTGCTATCAGGGAGGCCATGTTGAATTCTTCAAATACATCATCGACCTTCTGAAGGAGAGGGGCGAGGGGCATATCAAGGTCTATGGTGGCGGCGGCGGCGTGATTGTGCCCGATGAGATCGCCGAGATTGAAGCGTACGGCGTGCGGAAGATCTTTTCTCCAGAGGACGGGCGCCGGTTGGGGTTACAGGGGATGATCAACGTGCTGCTTGAGGAGTGCGATTATAGCATTGAACGTGACCCGGAACAGCAAATTGCCCAACTGGCCAGCCAAGATGTCAGGGCGGTCAATACGCTGATCTCTCTTGCAGAGCAGGATGTGCGTGATCACACCCTGGGCTATGGATCGCTTCGCAAGCGAATTCAGGAGCTTGGCAGTGATGTCCCGGTTATCGGCATCACAGGCACCGGAGGTGCCGGCAAGAGCTCGCTGACCGATGAACTGGTGCGCCGCTTCACTATCGACTTTCCCGACAAGAGCGTAGCCATTCTTGCCGTCGACCCTTCCCGCCAGCGAACCGGAGGCGCACTGCTTGGGGATCGTATCAGGATGAACGCCATCAATTCAAAGAAGGTCTACATGCGTTCCCTCGCCACACGGGATTCGCAGACGGAGCTGTCGGCAGCCATACAGGACGCCCTTGACGTCGTGCGTGCTGCAGGCTATGACCTGGTTATCGTCGAGACCAGCGGCATAGGGCAGGGAAATGCCGGGGTCGTCAATATATGCGATGTTGCGCTGTACGTTATGACCAGTGAGTTTGGCGCGCCGACGCAGCTCGAGAAGATCGATATGCTCGATTTCGCCGATCTAGTGGTCATCAACAAGTTCGAACGCAAGGGCGCCGAAGATGCCCTGCGAAATGTCCGCAAGCAGTATAGACGAAACCGCAATCTCTTCGAGGGGGCTGACGAGGAGCTTCCGGTCTTCGGCACCATTGCCTCTCAGTTTAATGATCCCAGCACCAACAACCTTTATCGGGCACTGATTGATACGGTCAACAGGAAGAAAGGCTTTGGCTGGAGCTCATCTTTCGTCGTTGACGAAACGAGCAGCCTGAAGCGCTCTGTCATCTCTCCCGACAGAGTCCATTATCTTGGCGAAATCGTCCATACGGTACGGAACTACCATGTAAAGGTCAAGGAGCAGTCAGGTGTCGCACGACGCCTCTTCCAGCTCGAAGGGGCAAGGGAAGTGCTCCTCGGCGAGGCGACCCAGGTGGAGATCGACCGGCAGATTACGGCGTTCGGTTCAAAGCTGACTCCTGAGTCGAAGCAGATTCTCAATGAGTGGCCAGCGATGAAAGATGCTTACAAGCGCGACCAGCTCGTGACGGTTGTCAGAGGGCGAGAAATCCGGAGCGATCTGTATACGACCTCTCTCTCAGGTTCCCGCATTCCCAAAGTTTGCCTGCCCGGATTTGCTGATTTCGGTGAAATTCTGCGCTGGAGCATGCTTGAGAACGCTCCGGGTTACTTCCCGTTCACGGCGGGCGTTTTTCCGTTCAAGCGCATAGAAGAGGATCCAAAGCGCCAGTTTGCCGGAGAAGGGTCGCCCGAACGTACCAACCGCAGGTTCCACTATCTCAGCAAGGACGATGATGCCAAGCGCCTCTCCACAGCCTTCGACAGCGTCACACTCTATGGCGAGGATCCCGACTTTCCGCCCGACATCTATGGCAAGGTAGGTGAAAGCGGTGTTTCAATCTGCACAGTGGATGATATGAAGAAGCTCTATGCCGGTTTCGACCTCTGTGCTCCGAACACCAGCGTCTCAATCACCATAAATGGTCCTGCGCCGATGATGCTCGCCTTCTTCTTCAATGCGGCCATCGATCAGCAGACAGCTCGCTTCAGAGAAGCGAACGGTCGTGAGCCTTTGCCCGATGAGTACCTGCAGATCCGCGAATCCACCCTGCAAACGGTGCGGGGTACGGTTCAGGCCGACATTCTGAAAGAGGATCAGGGTCAGAATACCTGTATTTTTTCGATTGAGTTCGCCTTGAGGATGATGGGCGACATCCAGCAGTACTTCATCGATAAAAAGGTGCGTAACTACTATTCTGTCTCAATCAGCGGCTACCATATCGCTGAGGCCGGGGCGAACCCCATCAGCCAACTGGCTTTCACCCTTTCCAACGGTTTTACCTATGTTGAGTACTACCTGTCGAGAGGCATGCACATCGACGATTTTGCGTCAAACCTCTCCTTTTTCTTCAGCAACGGCCTTGACCCTGAATACTCGGTGATAGGCCGCGTCGCGCGTCGCCTTTGGGCGGTTACCATGCGCGACAAGTACGGCGCCAACGAAAGAAGCCAGAAACTTAAATATCATATTCAGACCTCAGGCCGCTCGTTGCATGCCCAGGAGATGGATTTCAACGATATCCGCACGACCCTTCAGGCGCTGATGGCGATCTATGACAACTGCAACTCGCTGCATACAAACGCCTACGACGAGGCCGTGACGACCCCGTCCGAGGAGTCGGTGCGCCGGGCCATGGCGATACAGATGATCATCAACAAAGAGTTCGGGCTTGCCAGAAACGAAAACCCGCAGCAGGGCTCGTTTATCATCGAGGAGCTGACCAATCTTGTCGAAGAGGCTGTGCTTGCCGAGTTTGAGCGCATCGACCAGCGCGGCGGTGTCCTCGGTGCTATGGAGACGCAGTACCAGCGTGCGAAAATCCAGGACGAGTCCATGCTCTATGAGCACAAAAAGCACAGCGGCGAACTGCCGATTATCGGTGTAAACACCTTTCTCAATTCCCGTGCGAACGAGGATGGCTGCCAGATACCGGGTGAGCTCGCCAGGGCGAGAAAGGAGGAGAAGCAGCAGCAGATCAAGAACCTCAAAGCCTTCCAGGAGGCAAACCGGGAGGCCGCCCAAGTGGCGCTCAGGCGGCTCAAGGATGTAGCGGTGTCAGGAGGCAACATCTTCGCCGAACTGATGGATACCGTCCGGGTCGCCTCCCTCGGTCAGATCACCCACGCGCTCTACGAGGTCGGTGGAAAGTACAGAAGAAACATGTAAGTCAATCTACCCAAGGAGTTGAACAATGAGTGAACAAGTTTTTGTCGTAGCCGCCAAAAGGACTCCTTTCGGATCCCTGAATGGCATCTTTTCCGAAATCGAGGCACCTCAGCTCGGAGCTGCAGCAATGAGGGGTGCTCTTGCCTCTGCTCGAATGGACGGGGCCATCGTGGATGAGGTCATTATCGGGCAGGTGCTCTCAGGCGGATGCGGTCAGGCCCCAGCCCGGCAGGCGATGCGGGCTGCTGGCATACCGGACAGCGCCCATGCACTGACCATCAACAAGGTGTGCGGAAGCGGACTGAAGGCCATCATGCTTGGTGCCGACAGCATCAGACTTGGTGAATCGAACGTGGTTGTCGCTGGCGGCATGGAGAACATGTCGATGGCTCCCTATTTTCTCAGGAAGGCCCGCAGCGGCTACCGCATGGGGCACAGCCAGTTGTTCGATCTGATGATATACGATGGCTTGCAGGATCCCTCTACCGGTCGTCACATGGGCGAGATCGGCGAGGAGAGCGCAGCCGCAGGAAACATCACCCGCGAAGCACAGGACGCATTTGCGATCCGCTCCTATGAGCGTGCCCAGGCGGCAATCAGGGGAGGGGTGTTCGTCGACGAAATCGTGCCAGTCGTCAAGAAGGGACGGAAGGGTGATGAAATTTTCGATACCGATGAGGAGCCATTCCGGGGCGACACCTCGAAGTTTTCCCAACTGAGGCCGGCATTTCAAAAGGATGGCACCATCACCGCAGGCAATGCGTCAACCATCAGTGACGGCTCTGCCATACTGGTGCTTGCCGGTGAAGCAGCCGTCGAGGCAAACGGCCTCGTGCCGAGGGCTCGTATTCTTGCTTCGGCTACCGAAAGCCGGCATCCCGACAATTTTCCGGAGGCCCCGATCGGATCGATCCAAAAGGCCTGCAGCCGTGCGGGCCTGTCGCTCTCCGATATAGATCTCTTTGAAATCAACGAGGCATTCTCCACGGTACCCTTGTTGGCAATCAATGCACTCGGGCTTTCTCTCGATAAGGTCAACGTCAACGGCGGTGCCTGTGCCATCGGTCACCCGATCGGCGCCAGCGGTGCACGTCTTGCCATGACGCTGATTAACGAGCTGCATCGCAGTGGCAAACGATACGGCCTTGCGACCCTCTGCATCGGCGGAGGCGAAGCCGTGGCGGTTATTTTTGAACGGATCTGAACCAAAATCCAAAGAGGAGTTACACAATGATCAAATCCATAGGTGTCCTCGGTGCTGGACAGATGGGCAACGGTATCGCTCATGTTTTTGCACAGCAGGGATACGATGTCGTGCTGTTCGACATCTCGGAGACGCAGCTTGAAAAAGCTTTGGCCATCATACGCAAGAACCTTGAGCGCCAGGCAAAGAAAGGGGTGATTTCCGATTCGCTTGTTGCCGAAAGTGTCGACCGCATCAAAACAACGACAGAGATGACGGATCTCGCCAATGTCGATTTCGCTATTGAGGCGGTGACTGAACATGAGCCGCTCAAGCTTGAGATTTTCCGTAAGCTCGACAACATCGTCAAGGCAGGCTCAATCCTTGCCTCCAACACCTCCTCGATCCCGATCACCAAAATTGCCTCTGCGACCACTCGCCCTGATAAAGTGATCGGCATGCACTTCATGAACCCGGTGCCGATTATGAAGCTGGTCGAGGTCATTCGCGGCCATGCAACCAGTGATGAAACCTTCGAGTCTACGGCCCGGCTCATTGGTGTGCTCGACAAGCAGATGGCCGTGTCGCAGGATTACCCCGGTTTCATTGTCAATCGCATCCTGATCCCGATGATCAACGAAGCCATTTTCGCACTCTATGAAGGCATTGCAACTGCAGAAGATATCGACAAGGGGATGAAGCTTGGAACCAACCAGCCGATGGGCCCGTTGGCTCTTGCCGACTTTATCGGCCTCGACACGATCCTCGCTATTGCCAATGTGCTTTATGAAGGGTTCAAAGAACCGAAATACCGTCCATGCCCGCTCCTCGTCAAGATGGTCAATGCAGGGTACCTGGGCAAAAAGTCGGGACGTGGCTTCTTTATTTATTAAGGTATTAAGGAATACTTTTCAGCAGAACGACAACCAATCTGACAGAAAACCGATATGGAATACAGTAAACTCCTGATTGAAACTACGGACGGCGTGGCGCTTGTGACCATCAACAGCCCCCGTACCATGAACGCGCTGAGCAGCGAAGTTCTTGCCGAACTGCTCGGTGCCTTTACGGAACTCGAGGCGGACAGCTCTGTGAGAGCCATCGTCCTGACTGGCGCCGGTGAAAAGGCCTTTGTGGCTGGAGCCGACATTACGGAGATGTCATCGATGAGCTCGCTCGAAGGCCACCGCTTCGGAAAGGCCGGACAGCGGGTGATGCTGCAGCTTGAAAAGATGGCCACACCGGTCATTGCGGCCGTCAACGGCTATGCTCTCGGCGGCGGACTGGAACTCGCCCTCGGTTGCGATTTTATCTACGCATCTGAAAACGCGAAGGTGGGGTTTCCCGAAGTTACCCTGGGTATCATTCCGGGGTTTGGCGGCACCCAGAACCTGCCTCGCCTTATCGGTCGGGGGCGGGCGAGCGAGATGATCTTCACCGGCAAGATGATTACTGCGGCAAAGGCCTGGGAGTGGGGCATTGTCAACGAGATCTTCGAGGCTGGCGAGCTGATTCCGAAAGCACTGGAGAGCGCCAGGGCCATTGCATCGGTTGGTACCCTTGCAGTTCGCTACAGCAAGGACGCCATTGTCAACGGCCTGAACATGAGCAAGGAGGACGGCTTCCGTTACGAAGCCTCGCTTTTCGGCGTGCTCTTTTCGAGCGAAGACCAGAAAGAGGGAATGGGGGCGTTTGCCCAGAAGCGCAAGGCAGAATTCAAAGGAAAATAAACCGGAGAGAACGTATGAATTTTGAACTGACCCACGACCAGAAAGTGCTGCAGTCCGCAGTGCGCGACTTCGTTGAAAACGAGATCAAGCCGATAGCCGCCAAAATTGACGAAGAGCACAGGATTCCCGATGAGCTTGTCGCTTATATGTCAGAGATGGGGTTCCTCGGCAGCTACTTTCCCGAAGAGTACGGCGGTGCTGGCCTCGACATGATGTCCTACGCAATCCTGGTCGAAGAGATTTCCAAAGCCTGCGCATCGACCGGCGTCCTTGTTTCGGCCCATACCTCCCTCTGCTGCAACCCAATCTACGCCTATGGTACTGAAGAGCAGAAGAAGCAGTGGCTGCCCGACCTGCTCACCGGCAAAAAGATTGGTTGCTTCCTCCTCACCGAACCTGAAGCTGGGAGCGATGCGGGCGGAACTGCCACGACCTACCGTATCGAAGGCGATGAAGTCGTCATCAACGGCGCAAAGAACTTCATCACCAACGGCGGTTACCTCGGTACGGGCATCGTGCTCGCCTCGTTCGACCGCAGCCTGAAGCATAAAGGGATCAGCGCCTTCATTGTCGACCTGCAGTCGTCTGGCGTCATTATCCTGAAGAACGAGAACAAGATGGGCATCTGCGGCAGCTACACCACCGCCTTCGCGCTCGACAATGTGCGGGTGCCGCTCAAGAACCTGCTCGGGCAGGAGGGCAAGGGGTTCAACATCGCCATGGATACCTTGGACGGCGGCCGTATCGGTATCGCCTCGCAGGCTCTCGGCATCGCCGAAGGCGCCTTCGAACGTTCGGTCGCCTATTCGAAGGAGCGCAAGCAGTTTGGTCAGACGATCAGCTCTTTCCAGGCCATCCAGTTCAAGCTGGCCGACATGTACGCCCGCATTGAAACGAGCAAGCTTCTGATCTACAAAGCCACTTGGCTCAAGGACCACAAGAAAAAATTTTCCCTTGAGTCCGCCCTCTGCAAGCTCCACGCATCGGAGACCGCTACCTTTGTGACCAAGGAAGCCATGCAGATTCATGGAGGCTACGGCTACATTGCCGATTACGAAATTGAGCGCATGTACCGCGACGCCAAAATCACCGAGATCTACGAGGGGACGAGTGAGGTTCAGCGTATCGTCATTGCAAAACAACTGCTTTCTTAATCTGATTACTGAAGTCGAGGCCACCAATGGATGCAACTCGTGAAATTTACTGGAACGTCGGGCACGGGGTCGTCGCCGTCATGTACCTGCTCACCATCGTGGCAGTGACCCTCGCGGCCTTCGGCTTCAAGCAGAGGCTGGAGATCTGGCGCCAGGGCAAGTCTCTGGATCGTTTCGATCGGCGCGGCGACCGGGCGCAGCGTATGCTCGCGACCGTCTTCAGCCAAACTCGCGTGTTCAGGGTTAAAGATGGAGGGTTGTTTCATTCGCTCTTTTTCTGGGGTTTCCTCACCCTGTTTGCAGGCACGATCCTCATCATGGTGCAGTCCGATTTCCTCCTGCCACTCTTCAAGGTTAACCTGCTGCAAGGGGAGTTCTACAGGTATTTCTCACTTGTGCTCGACCTTGCCGGTCTGGTCGCCATCGTGATGCTTGCCGGACTGTTTGTCCGCCGATTCTTCATCAAACCAAAGGGGCTTGAAACGGTCGCCGACGACTATCGTATTCACGCACTGCTTTTCACCATCCTGATCACCGGCTTTCTCATCGAGGGGAGTCGCATGGCCGTCACCGAGCTGAAACAGAACCCTGATCTCGCAGTATGGTCTCCTGTGGGTTATGTGTTTGCCCAGGCGCTCTCCTTTGTCGGCGACAGTGCACTGCTCGGCCTGCACAAGGGGCTCTGGTGGTTCCACCTCCTGCTGGGGCTCGGCTTCATTGCCGTTATTCCCCGTACGAAGCTTCGCCACATCCTCACAACGAGCGGGAACAGTTTCCTTGCCCCCTTTGAGCCGAAAGGCACGATTGGCACGATCAATCTTGAAGATGAGAGCATTGAGCAGTTCGGTGCCTCGAAAATTACCGATCTGACCTGGAAAGATCTGTTTGACAGCGACGCCTGTACCTCGTGCAAGCGATGCCAGGATCGCTGCCCGGCATACACCACCGACAAGCCCCTCTCTCCGATGAAAGTGATCCAGGCGATAGGCAGCGTTGCAGAAACGTCACCAAAAAAAGGTCTCGTCGAGGCGGTGACTGCTGATGCACTCTGGTCCTGCACGACATGCGGCGCCTGCCAGGACATTTGCCCTGCCAATATCGAGCACGTCAACAAGATCCTCGAAATGCGCCGGAACCTGACCCTCATGGAGGGCGAATTCCCGGGTGACGAGGTTCGCACCGCGACGAACAACATCGAGGTGAACGGCAATCCCTTCGGTATGGCCTACGCATCAAGGGGAGAGTGGGCGAAAGGGCTCCCTGTAAGCATCATGCAGGAGAACAGCGATGTAGACATTCTTTACTTTGCTGGCTGCTACGCATCGTTCGACAGACGCAACAGGGAGGTTGCCTCAAACTTCCTGCGTATCTGCGCGGCTGCCGGTGTGAAGGTTGGTATCCTTGGCAAGGAGGAGAAGTGCTGCGGAGAACCAGTGAGGAAGCTCGGAAACGAGTACCTTTACCAGATGGTGGCTGCGGAGAACATGGAGACTATCAAGAGTTACAAGGTCAAGCGCATCGTGACCACCTGCCCCCACTGCTTCAATACCCTCAGCCGCGATTACCGGGACCTCAAGTTCGACGTACCGCTCGAGCACTACAGCACCTTCATCAACAAGCTGATCGTGGAGAAGCGGCTGAAGCTCAAACCGGAAGCCTTCGAGTTTACCTATCACGACTCCTGCTATCTCGGTCGGTACAAGGACATTTTCGAAGAGCCTCGCGCTGTCCTGAAATCAGCCGGAGGCAAACTGACCGAGATGAGCCGCTCAGGGTACGACAGCTTCTGCTGCAGTGCTGGCGGAGGCAGGATCTTTGCCGAGGAGAAGCTGGGTAGCCGCATCAACGTGAAAAGAGTCGCCATGGCCAGCGAAACCGGCATGCCGATCCTCGCCTCTAATTGCCCCTTCTGCCTGACGATGTTCGAAGATGGCATCAAGACCGGAGGATTTGAGGGGAAGCTGAAGGTTCGTGACCTTGCAGAGATCGTTGCCGAGCGAATAGCAAAACAATAGGCTGTTCAACCAGCAGCTTTTCTGAGGAGTTAAGCAATTTATTTTACGGAAAGGTATTGCATCATAAAATTCAATTTCGTAAAATTTATGTTATTTGTTGACATGCACGTAAACGTAAATAATTATGAAGATACTTGTCTGCATTAAGCAGGTGCCTGACATGGAGTCTCATTTCAGGCCCAATGGATCCGCCACTTGGTTCGATGAGTCGGACCTTGCGTTCCGGATGAATGAATACGATGAATATGCGGTGGAAGAAGCGGTCAAGCTTAAGGAGCAACTTGGCGGGGAGCCCGAAATCACGGTTCTGTCGATTGGCCCCGACCGGGTAATTGAGGCGATCAAAAAGGCGCTCGCTATAGGCTGCGATCGTGCAGTGCATATCAATGAGTCGGCGGTTGCATCGAAGGAGCCCTGGCAAATCGCCTCCATTATTGCGGCTTATGCCCGCAGTATACAGTTCGACCTTGTCTTCACCGGCATGCAGTCGCAGGATCGTGGCTCCGCACAGGTCGGAGTTCTGGTTGCAGAGCTCTTGGGTATCCCTTCGACGACGACTCTGGTTGGATTTGCCTATGCCGACGGCGTTGTGACGGCAACGCGCGAGCTTGAAGGGGGAGTGAAGGGCAAGGTCAGACTTAAGACTCCTGCGCTGGTGACCTGCCAGCTCGGACTCAACTCCCCGCGCTATCCCACCCTTCCGAACATCATGAAGGCCAGGAAAAAAGAGATTACCACGTTTCAGGCTGGAGACCTCTCCTCCGAGCCTCCGCTTACAGGTTCGTCATCCTTTCGCCATCCTGAAAAGAAAGGCAGTGGAGTCGTTCTCGAAGGGAGTGTCGATGAACTGGTAGAAAAGGTGATTGTCATTCTAAAAGATAAAACAGCGGTACTTCGCTGAGGAGACACAAATGAAGCTATTACTCGTTGGCGAATACAGGGAAGGCAGACTTCTCGATACTTCTGCAGAACTCTTTGGTTTTGCAGCCGCAATCGGTGGAGATGCCTCCATATTTCTTGTAGGGAGCGCCGAAGATGTTCCGGCATTCAGCGGTGCGCTCTACCTGGTCGATGCCGGTCTCTACGGCGAATACAACCCTGAAGTCCATAAGCAACTGTTGTTGAAGGCCGTCGAAGAGGTGAACCCGGACCTAATCGTTTTCATCCACTCATCCTACGGCTGGGATCTTGCTCCCCGCGTTGCCGCAAGCCTCAAGGTTGCCCAGGTCTCCGAGGTGATCGGTTTTGCCGATAATGCCTATGAGGTGGGATGCTGCAATGCGAAGATGCACCGTAACGTCACTCCTTCGACTTCGAAAGCGGTGATCACGATTCAGGCAGGAGCGTTTCCAGCGCTTCAGTCGGAAGGCACTCCTTTGGTGAAGGTTCTCTCGACCGACGTGGCTTCGACCACTGAATTTCTTGGCTACGAGCCAGCCGAAGCAAAGGATGTAAACCTGGCCAAAGCCGAGATCGTTGTCAGCGCAGGACGCGGGATCGGGAAAAAAGAGAATATCGAGGTGATCCGCAGTCTCGCCAAAGCTTTCGGTGGCGAGCTCGGCGCGAGCCGTCCCGTGGTCGACGCAGGCTGGATCGATCATGGTCATCAGGTAGGCTCAACTGGTCAGACTGTTGCGCCAAAGCTCTATGTGGCTTGCGGTATCTCAGGTTCCATCCAGCACCTTGCCGGAATGAAGAAGTCAGGGTTCATTCTGGCCATCAATAAAGACAAGGATGCTCCTATCGGCGAAGTAGCCGATGTTCTTGTTGTAGCCGATGTACTGCAGTTTGTTCCGGCACTGACGGCGAAGCTCTCCTGAGAGGGCGATTGCCAGCATTTATAATATTAATCTGCCGGCTCCATCAGCAGCTCCGATTTGCAGCAACCCATCCACAAACAGGAATTTACCATGAACCTTGACCTTTCAGAAGAGCAGAAACTGATACAGGATACCGCACGGGACTTTGCTCGAGATCGTCTTGAGCCGGTTGCAGCCGAACTTGATGATGGGGGTGATCGCTCTATCATGCTCGACAACCTGAAGCTGCTTGCTGAACTCGGCTTCATGGGATTGAACGTTAGTCATGAGTACGGTGGCGCCGACGCCGGGGCGGTTGCTTTCAGCCTTGCCATTACTGAACTTGCCAGGGCATGCGCCTCAACGGCCGTGACCGTATCGGTCAACAACATGGTCTGCGAGGTGATACAGTCTGTTGGCAGCAACGAGCAGAAAACATGTTACATCACAAAGATTTGCTCCGGTGAATATGCTGCGGGCAGCTTTGCGCTGACCGAACCCGGCGCAGGCTCCGACCCCTCATCCATGGTGACCAGGGCAGAGGCCTCTGGTGGCGGATTTGTCTTGAATGGATCGAAGATCTACATCACCAGTGCGCCTTACGCAGGAGTTTTCGTGGTCTGGGCTGTCACCGACCCGACGGCGCCCAAGGGCAAGGGGATCAGTTGCTTTCTCATCGAAGCAGGAACACCCGGTCTTATCATCGGTAAGGAGGAGCGCAAGATGGGTCAGCACGCCTCGGCTACCAATGAGGTGATTTTCCAGGATTGTCGAATTCCGGAGAGTGCGCTTATGGGCAAGCTGAACGATGGTTTCCGTATCGCAGTTGTCGAACTTGCCGGAGGTCGCATCGGCATCGGCTCCCTCGGTCTCGGTATCGGGCTTGCTGCAATTGACCGTGCTACAGCGTACGCCGTCGAGCGCGTCCAGTTCGGCCAGAAGATTTCAAGTTTTCAGGCTATCCAGTGGATGATCGCCGACGCAAACACCCGTCTGGAGGCTGCTCGACTGCTCCTCATGAACGCCGCGTTCCGCAAGGAGAACGGTCGTTCGTTCGCAAAGGAGGCCGCCATGGCCAAGATGTTTGCCACTGAAGCGGCGAACGATGCCTGTTACCAGGCGCTTCAGATGTTTGGCGGTTATGGCTATACCAAGGATTTTCCTATAGAGCGCTACGCCAGGGATGCCCGTATTACGTCAATCTACGAAGGTACCAATGAAATTCAACGTTTGATCATATCGCGCGAGATTCTGAAAAACTATTCCGCATAACGCTTTTCATATCAAACAACGACAAATATGAGTATTGATAAACGGATTACCCTCCAGCAGGCGGTCGAAATCATCAAGGATGGTTCACGACTGACCTTTTCCGGCTTCACCATCTGGCGGCGCCCAATGGCTGTCGTGTATGAATTGATCCGCCAGCACCGCAAGGGACTGCATCTCATTGAGGTAAATGGAGGTTCTCATACCGAGTTTCTTGTCGGCGCAGGTTGTGTCGACATCTGGGAGTCCTGCTGGGTTGGTCATGAACTTTACGGCAAGTATGGCGCGAACGTCTCACGCAAGGTTCGCGAAAAGTCGCTGATCGTTGAGGACTATAGCCATGCCGAGATGCTCTACCGGTTTGCCGCAGCCTCCCAGGGTGTTCCGTATGCGGTGGGTCAGACCTCCCTCGGTACCGATATCCACAATCCTGAGTACGATATGCTCGGTCGCGCGGGACTGCGTGATGGCAAAAGGATTGCAAAGCACAAATATATCTTTACCGAAGATTCTTTCTACGGTGCTGGTTCGCTGGTGCTTGTTCCTGCCGCAAAAGTCGATATTGCCGTGCTGTTTGTTCATCAGGTCGGCGAAGAGGGGACGGTACGGATCAATGGTCAGTTCTACTCGGATCCGGAAGTTGCCAGGGCGGCCGACACTACCATCGTCGTGGCAGAAGAGATCGTACCCGAAGAGTATCTCCGCCGAGACTCCACCAGGAACAACATCCCCAGCTTCGAGGTCGACTATATCCTCGAGTGTCCGTTCGGCGCCCATCCCTCAGGAGTGTTTGGTCGCTATGATGTGGATGGTGAGTTCCTCAAGCATTTCTATGCCACCACCAGAACTCAGGAGGGTTTTGATGCGTTCGCCAAGGAGTGGATCCATGGGCACGATCAACTGAGCTACCTTGAAAAGCTGGGCTGGTCGAGGATGTTGAATCTTAGAGCAAATTCAGCACTGAACTACACTCCACGCAAAACAAAAGGAGGGAACTGAAGATGAGTAAACATGCACTGCCCGGAGAATACAGTCTCCCCGACCTTCTGTGCTGCGCAGCCTCCCGCGAGGTACGCGACAATGAAGTCGTTTTTGCTGGAACCGGCCTGCCGATGGTTGCTATCTTGCTCGCACAGCGGACCCATGCGCCCAACTTGAAGCTGATTTTCGAAGCCGGTACCCTCGACGGACGCCCGCCGGAACTGCCGACTTCGGTCGGTGCCTCTTGCTGTGAAATTGGCGCGTCCCGTTCCTCCGGACTGAACGACGCGTTCTCTATAGCTCAGCGGGGATATGTCGATCTCGGATACCTTGGAGGGGCCGAAGTCGATCAGTACGGCAACGTCAACACCACCTGCATTGGCGATTATCTCCATTCCGAGCTGCGGCTGACCGGGAGCGGCGGCAATCCGGACATCAACTCATTCGCTTCCCGCACGGTATTCATCATGCTGCATGAGAAGCGGCGTTTTGTCAATAATGTCAGCTACATCACCAGCCCCGGATGGCGTGTGAAGAAATGGCCGGGAGGCGAATTTGTTCATCGCCGCGACCTCTACGGCTCGGCCTTCAGGGGAGGCCCGTCCGCAGTCATCAGCACGGTCGGTGTGTTCCGCTTTGACGAAGAGACAGGATGCATGTTCCTTGATACCTGCCATCCTGGCAAAACGCCCGAGGAGATCAAGGATCTCTGCCAGTTCGACCTCGATATTTCAAGGGTCAAGGGCGAGACCGAAGTTCCGACGCTTGAGGAACTTCGGATTATCCACGAAGTGCTCGACCCGGAAGAGATTTTCATCCCGAAAATCAAGAAGCATGCACACGCCTGACAAAGCCTTCCGGGAAGCTTATTACAATGACCATTTACTGTGCGAGGCTGCTTTATAAGTAAAATTATAAGCAGCTTTTTCAGCCGCGTTCCGCTATAGGTCAGAAAGAGATGATGTTCCCTTCGTCAGGTTATGAGTCAGACCGATTTGGATGGCTGTTTTGACTGGGCGGAAAGCTTGCCTCCGTAATGCCCGAGAAGTGTTACCACCGGCAGCATTGAAAAAAGAATTACAATATAGAGCCAGTGCTCAATACCGTTGTTGCTCATTACATCGGGAGAGCTGAGCCTGATAAAAACAGCAGAAGTACAGAGCGAAAAGAGCAGGCCGGAAAGCCTGATTTTTTTTATAAAGACAGGGGCTTTAGCACCACGATATTTTGTTTTCCAATCGTGGATACCTGAAAAAAAAGAAGCAGGAACAGCCAGTACGACAACGAGAATAAGATGCTCAACGGTATGCTCAAAATAGCTGTTGGCGGTTGAAAGTGTCAAGATCAAGTACAGCACTGCAACCGGGATCAACCCGTTACTGAAATGTGCAGCAATGGCATGAAACAGAAATGTCTTTTTCATTTCTTTGAAGAGTCCCTGACCTGGCATAGAAACTTTCTCCTTGTTACGCGTTTGTTAAAATGTTCTCAAGTAATAACGCTATAAAGTATAATACCGTTTTAAAAATAATCGATGTTTTTTTACTCTTCTTGAAGTTTATTCGCAGGGGAAGGTATAACTTACCCTATCAACTAAAATGTTGCAAGTTCATTACACGATTACTCTGCTTGGCCGTTTATGGCGGTTATAAAAAAAATTTTAGCCTTTAACACCGGCTCATCAAGTATCAAGTTCTCGATGTATGAGATTGGTGAAGCTGAACGCCTTGTTTTTACTGGTTCCCTGAGCCGGCTCGGTAGCTCTGGTACCATGTTTTTTGTCCGGGATGCTCAAGGAAACTCTCTCGTAAGTGAGAGCGTTGGAGCACAGCATCATGATGCTGCATCTGAGTATGTTTTTTCTTGGATTGCGTCGCAGGGTATCGGCTTCAAACCTGATGCTGTGGGTCATCGCATTGTCCATGGCGGTCCACTCTATTCCATTCCTCAGTGCGTGACACCTGAACTTATTGCCTCACTCGAGACAATGACTCCCTATGCTCCAGAACATCTGCCACAAGCAATAAATGCTGTCAAGTATATCGCGAAACGGTTTCCAGAAACTCTTCAGATAACCTGTTTCGATACCTTGTTTCATTCAACCATGCCTCCAATCGCCAAACTCTACGCGCTGCCCGAATCTATTCGCCGCGAAGGTGTCCGGCGTTACGGATTTCATGGTCTTTCTTATGAGTATATTCTTCTTGAACTCAAGCGACAGCAGGGCTTGCAGGTATTACAAAAGAGGATGATTTTTGCTCATCTTGGTCATGGCGCCAGTATGGTTGCCGTGAAAAACGGAAAAAGTATAGAAACGACGATGGGGTTTTCTCCAGCGGGAGGCTTGATGATGAGTACTCGTACAGGCGACCTTGATCCCGGAGTGATTTTGTTTCTGCTGCAGCAGGATAAGATGACCCCAGCCGCAATCAAAGAGATGGTAAATCGTCGGTCAGGACTGCTCGGTGTTTCAGGCATAACTGACGATATGCGTGAGCTGCTTGATGCTGAAAATAGTGACGACCGTGCAGGGGAAGCGGTTGCATTATTTTGTTATCAGGCACGTAAATATATTGGGGCTCTTTCCGCCGTTCTTGGCGGCCTTGATACTCTGGTCTTTACCGGTGGCATTGGTGAACACTCCCCTGAAATCAGGAGTCGAATCTGTACCGACCTGGAGTTTCTTGGTGTGAGAATTGATGAGGAAAAAAACAGGACAAATTCATTCCTCATATCACAGGATAACAGTCACGTGGACATTCGGATTATGAGCACCAACGAAGAATTGATGATTGTCCGCCACACCATGAGCATTCTGAAAAAGTTGAAAAGGTAACTGAAATTAACCTTTATCCATAGAAAGTACGATGATAACGAGCCATCCAACACCGGACAGAGAGCCACTGACACCGCTTTCTCAAGAGGAACTTCACTTGATCAATGCCTACTGGCGTGCGGCAAACTACCTTTCGGTCGGGCAGATATACCTGATGGACAATCCGCTCCTCAAGGAGCTACTGAAACCTGAGCATGTCAAGCCTCGGCTTCTGGGACATTGGGGCACCACTCCCGGACTGAATTTCATCTACGTGCATCTTAATCGTGTAATCCGGCAACGGAACCTTGATGTTCTCTACATTGCTGGCCCTGGTCATGGCGGTCCTGCCCTCGTGGCCAATGTCTGGCTTGAAGGTACATACAGCGAATATTATCCCTCAGTTTCTGAAGATGAAGCCGGTATGAAAAATCTGTTCAGGCAGTTTTCATTTCCCGGCGGAATACCAAGTCATGTTGCCCCCGAAACACCGGGCTCCATCCATGAAGGGGGCGAGCTCGGTTATTCGCTTTCACATGCATTCGGAGCTGTATTCGATAATCCTGATCTTGTCGTGGCTTGCGTTGTCGGTGATGGTGAAGCTGAAACTGGCCCGCTGGCCACATCATGGCATTCGAACAAATTTCTCAACCCCGCTCGTGACGGGGCTGTGCTTCCGATTTTGCACCTGAACGGATATAAAATTGCCAATCCAGCTTTACTTGCCCGCTTGCCGCACGATGAACTGGAGAGTCTGATGAACGGGTACGGATACACACCCTGTTTCGTTGAAGGCTCCGATCCTGAAGCCATGCATCAGAATATGGCCGCTGCGTTTGATGCCTGTTTTGAACAGATTGCACAAATTCAGCGTGAAGCTCGGGAGCACGGCGTTCAGGAAAGACCGAGATGGCCCATGATTGTTTTGCGATCACCGAAAGGCTGGACTGGACCAAAAGAGGTTGACGGCAAAAAAACCGAAGATTTCTGGAGATCACACCAAGTGCCTTTTGCTGAGGTACGAGAAAATCCTGCTCATCTCAGGCTGCTTGAAGAGTGGATGCAAAGTTACAGACCGGAAGAGCTCTTCACACCATCGGGTGCACTAAAACCGGAACTGAAGGCCTTGGCGCCTGCAGGTCAGAAAAGAATGGGTAGCAGCCCTCATGCCAACGGAGGAGTTCTTCTGAAACCATTGCGTATGCCTGATGTTCGGCAGTATGCGGTTTCCATTCCTTCTCCAGGAGGGGTTATGGCCGAACCCACAACAGTTATGGGCATTTTTTTACGGGATGTCATGAAAATGAACGAAGACACCTCCAATTTTCGAATATTCGGACCTGACGAGACGGCATCCAACAGGCTTGGAGCACTCTTTGAAGTTACTGACCGAGTCTGGATGGACAGGGTTATGCCTTATGACGATCATCTTTCCCCTGATGGCCGGGTTATGGAAATCCTCTCCGAACATACCTGCCAGGGCTGGCTTGAAGGCTATCTGCTCACCGGAAGACATGGATTTTTCTCCTGCTATGAGGCATTTATCCATATTATTGACTCAATGTTTAATCAGCATGCAAAATGGCTGAAGATAACCCGTGATGAAATTCCCTGGCGTCGTCCGATTGCCTCACTGAACTATTTATTGACCTCGCATGTCTGGCGACAGGATCACAACGGTTTTTCCCATCAGGATCCAGGATTTATCGATCATGTCGTCAACAAAAAAGCAGGGGTCATCCGCGTCTATTTACCGCCTGATGCCAACACGCTGCTTGCCGTAACCGATCACTGCCTGCGTTCGCGTAACTATATCAACGTTATTGTAGCCGGTAAACAGCCGGAATGGCAGTGGCTTGATATGGACGCAGCAGTAAAGCACTGCTCTAATGGAATCGGAATATGGGAGTGGGCATCAAATGACACGGGCAAAGGTGACCCGGATGTCGTTATGGCCTGCGCAGGAGATGTTCCAACGCTTGAAATCCTTGCGGCGGTAGATATTTTAAGAGATAAAATTCCAGACCTTAAAATTCGTGTGGTCAATGTGGTCGATCTTATGACTCTTCAGCCCCCGGAAGAACATCCGCATGGCCTGAAAGAGCAGGATTTCGATGATATCTTCACGACTGACAAGCCGATAATTTTTGCCTACCACGGCTATCCATGGCTTATACATCGACTGACCTACCGACGTATCAACCATAACAATCTGCATGTTCGTGGATACAAAGAAGAAGGAACGACCACCACTCCGTTTGATATGGTGGTTATGAACGACCTTGACCGTTTCCATCTTGTCGTTGATGTGATAGATCGAGTCCCGCAGCTCAGGCAGCGTGCCGCGTATGTGAAACAGTATGTACAAGACCGCCTGATAGCCCATAAGGAGTATATCCGTACTTATGGCGAGGATATGCCCGAAATTCGGAACTGGAAGTGGAAACAGGTACCATAAACAAAAGAGGGAGGGGGCCTATTTCTTATCTACCAGAATGTTGCCCTCCGGGGCTTGAAAACATGTATTTTTGAACAGAACGGACAACAAGCCCTGGCACCTCAATAAGTTCCAACATCAATGCGCGACTCATGGGCAATGTGCTTCAGGCGCGCAGAGTAGGCCGCTAAATGTTGTTCGCGTTCATCATTAGTCATGCGGGCAGGTCCGTACACAATCTGTGGCGCCAAGATGTCGAAACCGACAAACTCCAATATACCCCGCTGTATCGGGCGCAGAAGTCCGGAAATGTCTCCGTTAAACCCGCCTTGCCGAAAGGCTTCTGCCGGTCCACCTGTCGTCAGGCTTAGTAACGCCTTCTTGCCGCGAAAAACACCAGTTTCATAGTAATGGCCATTGCCATAAACGCGGCCCATAGCAAAAACGCGATCAACCCATCCCTTTATAACCGATGGCAACCCAAACCACCATAGCGGAAATTGCCAAATCATCAGGTCGCACCACTCAATCTTCTCAATCTCGGCTTCAATCTCTTCCGAAAAACCACTTGCTACGGTGGCGTGCATTTCTTCGATTTGTTGTTTGAAGAAATCCTGATTTTTGACTGTAGAAAAGTTTTTTCGGCTGGAAACGGGGTCGAAGCGCATTTCATGCAAATCGGAAGTTCTCACCTCATGGCCCGCATTGGCCAGCGCCTCGCAAGCAGTGCGGAACATCGCACCATTAAAACTCTGTGGTTCGGGATGCCAATAAACGATCAATATTTTCATAAAGTTATTCGAAAAAAATGAGTTCGTTTTCTTGTGAGTAAAAAAATCGATGACTACCTTATTCGCTGGCATATATTGCTATTGAATATAACCTGATTCGCAACCAATGCCATAAGTAATGTATTTTTGGTCGCTTCAGGAAGTGGAATTTAAGGTTTAAAATCCCAATTCTGAGTTTTCCCCCCTTACATCGATTATATTGAGCATTTGTTTCAATGGCCAAGAAAATAGTTTAACCCTATGATTGAAGAATTCGAAGTGAAAGGACCTCACGAAGAAGCCTTGGAAGGTGAAGGAGCAAGCCGAGGATTCAATAACCGACTTGCGGTTCTGACTGCGATTATGGCTACTCTTGGAGCCCTGCTTTCCTACGAAGCCAGCCTTTCATTGGGAGAAGCTATTATTTGGAAAAACGAAGCGTCTATAAAAAAAACCGAAGCGTCGGATCAGTGGAATTTTTATCAAGCAAAAAGTAATAAGCAGCACCTGTCAGAACTTGCTGCTAAGTTGACAAAAGGCAAAGATCGAGAAGACAGTAACAAAAATGTCCTGAAATACAGCTCAGAAAAAATTCAGATCCAGAAAAAGGCTGAAGATGTTGACAAAATGGCCTACGATGCAGATGTGCGTTCTGAAAAGTTTATGCAAGCACATCATCGTTGGGCTACGGGAATGACAACGATGCAGATTGCTATTTCACTCACCGCAATGGCCCTTCTTACGCGTCGCAGATGGCTGGTTTATGCAAGTTTGACTTGTGCAGTTTGTGGCGTTTATTTCGGACTGATTGCCTGGTTTGGATTATAATAATTTCAAACATTTCAGAACTGAATCCGGAAATAAGAGAGTGTAACGAAATGTGCGTATAGGTGACGTTATCAGAGTGTGCGAGTCTGTTGGTGTTGATGGGTTTAATTGGTACAATAAAGAGTATAATGTCGTTATTCCGATTGACGTAATGTGAAAAATGAAGTTATCTGTTACAAAAAAAAGGTGATTCCATGACTATGCAATCTGTTACACTTGATATCCCCGAATAGGTATTGTTTTTAAGAAATATTGGTGGATGAATTCAAAACCAGGCGATGCGCCTCAGAATAAAGGCTTGATATGAAATTAAAAATTATTGTACACCCAGCAGAAGAGGGTGGCTTTTGGGCCGAAGGGCCTGCAATTCAGGGTTGCGCCACTCAAGGTGAGACGATGGAGGAACTTCTGGTGAACCTTCACGATGCTGTAGATGCCTGCCTTTCTGTTGATTTGGAAACCATCGAAATTTCAGAACATGACAAAGTTTTAGAACTTGTACTGTGAAATCTATTTCAGGAAAACACTTTGCGAGGCTTCTTGAAAAGAAGGGTTGGCGTTTGGTAAGGACAAGCCTGTTTTGTTCGTATTCAGTCATTGAACAAGGAGAAAACAACTGGATATTGTGGAAATAAAGAACATGAGCACTGCGGAGCGATTACAGGTCATGGAAGTGCTTTGGGATAGTTTTCGCTTTGAGAATGAGAAAATCGAAACTCCTGAATGGCATGAGAATATACTTCAGGAAAGAAAAGAGAAAATTGCATCTGGAAATGCAAAATTTATCTCACTTTCGGAGCTTAATAAGAGTCGTCCATAATGAAAAAAGAGGAGTAGAGAAAACATGGCCAATAAAGAAACAGCAAAGCAAGTGATTGATTCTTTGCCGAATGATGTTTCAATGGATGAAATCATTCATGCCCTTTATGTGAATATCAAGTTTTCAAATGGGGAACAAGAGATCCGGGAAGGCAAGGGAATATCTCAGGTCGATGCAAGGAAGAAATTGGAAAAATGGCTGAATTGAAAGTGATATGGGCTCCATCTGCATTGGATGATGTTGAGTCGATAGCGGAGTATATTGCAAGAGATTCAGTTGAGATGGCCTCCATTTTTGTCGGTAGAATATTTGATGCAACAGAACATTTACAGAAATTCCCTTTCTCTGTCAGGGTAATTCCTGAAATAATGGATTCTGACCGTCGCGAAATCATATACGGTGCTTATCGCATTATGTATCGTATCGAACATGAGGAAGTGTGGATTACAGGGGTTATGCATGGTGCGCGTGATTGGAAGACAGAGTAACTCACAAGTTATTCGACCAATAGACGACATTGTGAAGAAGGAAAATCTTGTCAGTAAGACCATCAAACGTGCCAAAGAATATGCTGTTTGGAGGGAGTTTCCGTCGCAGGAAATACTTTAGGAGGAGCACTTTACGTGTGCACGCTTATCGCCACGAAAGCGGAGTTCCATGCGCCAGTTGCTTCTCGACTGCTTCATCTTCGATTGGAGCCAGGTTTCACCAGCCATTTTCGGCTCCCTGTTTCAGAGCGTCATGGACAAAAGCAGTCAAGCAAAACCAGCGCCAAAAAGCTGCTGGCCTTTCACGATAAAATTGCCTCCATGCGCATTTTCGATCCCGCCTGAGGTTGTGGCAACTTTTTGGTGATTACCTACTGTGAAATCCGCCTGCTCGAAATTGAAATGTTGCGCCAATACCTCACCCTCACACCAGTACGCTACAGGGCAGGCAAAACCCAGATCGAAACCGACGTCAGCGCCATTTCAAACCTGCGTCCACCTGTCACTTGAGCACTCCCCGAATATTTTCTGCGACAACGCCATCTGTCTTGATTGGGAAACGCCCTTGATGTTGATGCGTTTAATTTAGAACCCAGAAAGAACCTTCAGCTCCAATGTCACGCAGTAATGTGCCGACCTGATCAGCCACCCCAACGTTTGCCAGTTCTCTGTTCCCCAACCTGAAAAAGTACCCATTGTCATCCGATAACAGAAAATATCTCAAACTCTTACCTATATTATCACTTGTATTTCCCGGTACGATCCAGTGACGACCTCTTTTTTTGGGTATGGAGTTCTCAAGTGTTCTTTCCGCTGAATGTGAGGAGAAAAAAACGGGGAAAGGCAGGGTATAAAAAAGAAACGCTCCCAACCATGTTGAGAGCGTCGGACCGGAAATGCTATCTCTGGTGATGCTGTACCCTCATTATAAGCATTTTTTTTCAAGGTATCGAGCAGAGAAATATGACAGTTAAACCACCATTCAGTCGAAGAATTGTGAGTTCCCAATGGGTACAGGACGATTTCCCGGATTCTGCACGCACAGCACTTTTACACCTCCTGCATGATCTGGTTGACCGAAGGTATGTCAAGGGATGGATTGAGATTGATAGAGAAATACGTTGGATTGCAAGGGAAGACCCGCAGATATATGACCAACAAATAGTTGAATCTTCCCGGAATGCCCGCCTTTCTGCGGAACAACTGTTGAGAACTTTAAAGTGGCAAACTATTTTTGACTTTTGTGAACGTCTGCAATCTCGTTTGGCAGTCTCAATTGACGATTGGAATGGACATGTAGAAATTGACCGTGGAGAAGCGCAGTTATACATTGGTGATGAACTGCAACGAATCTTCCTCGAAGAAAACCTGGCATTTTCTTTCGATCATGAGCAAGGTGAAATTCAGCGCAGAGGAAGAGGGCATACGTTACAGCAGATCGCAAAAGCAGAGCCAACGCTTGGTGACCCACGTCTGGATAACGCACGTGAGCACTTCACAAAAGCAATGCAGTATTTTAGCAATCGTACCAGACCTGATTATGAAAATACGGTGAAAGAAGCCGTTTGTGCGGTTGAAGCGGCTGCAAGAAATCTTTTCCCTCACGTAAAAGCAAAAACCTTGGGGGAGGTCATCAAGCAAATTCAGGGCTCTGGTGAAGGTCAATTACCAAAACCTCTCGCTGATTCAATATCGGGTCTTTACGCTTATCGAAATGCGGGCGATGGAGTGAGTCATGGTGGCGCAGATGGAGGAAAAGCAACTCCGGCAATTGCCGAATATGCAATGGCTGTGGCGGCATCACAAATAATTTTACTCCATGAAATTGCTTCTCTGCCGAAAGCAGACGTTCCATTCTGATGGATGATTGACAAGTAACAATATTCCAATTCCCTGGCACAATGAAACTCACCGACAACGAAAAGCGGGAAATCATCAGCTACCTTGAAGCTGAAAAACCGCTCCCCGATAAATACCGTTTTCTCCTTTTTGACGACAAACGCGAAGTTGAACTGATCTGGAACGGCAAAACCAGTGAGGTCAGTACCATTGTCCTGCCCTTTCAGGTCATAGAGCAGGTAGATGAACCACGGGCAGAAAAGCCGGAGGATACCGCCTCCCAATTTGGACTCTTCGATTTCAGGGGAAGGCAGAAAGCAGGATGGACAAACAAGCTCATCTGGGGCGACAATAAGCTCATTCTCTCGTCCCTGAAAAACGGCCCCATCCGTGAGGAGATAGAGAAGCAGGGAGGCATCAAGCTCATCTACATCGACCCACCCTTTGACGTTGGCGCAGACTTTTCAATGGATATCGAAATTGGTGACGACACCTTCACCAAAAGGCCGGGCGTGCTCGAAGAGCTGGCTTACCGTGATACGTGGGGAAAAGGGGCGGATAGTTTTATTGCCATGATCTATGAACGGCTGGTGCTGATGCGGGATTTACTGGCTGATGACGGGAGCATTTATGTGCATTGTGACTGGCGCCTGAATTCCATCATTCGTCTTGTTCTTGATGAAGTGTTTGGGCGTGATAATTTTCTCAACGAGATCATTTGGCATTATCGTAAATGGTCTTTACCAGTCAAATTTTTCCAAAAAAACCATGATTCAATTTTTTATTACTCAAAAAGCTACAAGAATTTAGGTAGGTTTTTTGATGTTGTGGAATTTCAAGAGCAGTCAGAGGGAACGTTGAAAAGATGGAAAGGGAAAAAACAGCAAGCCATTTTTAATGATAACGGTGAGAGAGTCGCAACAAATCTTGACGAAGAATCAACAGGTTCTCCTCTTTCAGATGTATGGGATATTTCAATAATAAATCCCGCAGCTCAAGAAAGATTAGGGTATCCAACTCAAAAGCCAGAGAAATTAATTGAAAGAGTAATAAACCACTGTACAAAAGAAGGCGATCTTGTTGCTGACTTCTTTTGTGGTTCCGGCACAACACTCTCCGTAGCCGAAAAGCTTGGCCGGAAGTGGATTGGCTCTGACCTTGGCAAGTTTGCCATCCACACCACACGGAAACGTCTGATCGGCGTTCAGCGGCAACTGAAAACCGATGGCAAGGACTACCGCGCCTTTGAAATCCTCAACCTTGGAAAATACGAGCGGGTGCACTACATCGGGGTGAATGTCAACCTGCGTGAAGAGGAGCGGCAAAAACAACTGGAGCAGAAAGAGCGGGATTTTATTGCCCTCATCCTGCGGGCATACCGGGCAGAGGCAATTGAAAACTTCCGCTGCTTTCAGGGCAAAAAAGCCGGTCGTCTGGTTGCTGTTGGGCCGGTCAACCTGCCGGTAACGAGGCTTTTTGCTGAAGAGATCATTCTGGAGTGCCGCGAAAAGCGCATCTCCCGCGTTGATATTCTCGCCTTCGAGTTTGAAATGGGGCTTTTCCCCAACATTCAGGAGGAGGCCAAATCAAAGGGTATCGACCTTATTCTGAAGTACATCCCCCGTGAGGTCTTCGACAAACGCGCTATCGAAAAGAACCAAGTGGTCTTTCACGATGTCTCCTTCATTGAAATCAAGCCGCTGGTCAAGAAGGGAACTGTTGCCGTTGAGCTGACTGACTTTTCAGTCTTCTATTCACAAGACACCGTTGGTCATGCTGCGGCCTCAATCGGGAATGGCAAAAACTCCATCGTGGTGGAACAGGGTCAGATCATCAAGGTACTGAAAGACAACGATGGCATCGTCACCCGTGAAGTGCTCACCAAAAGCTGGACCGACTGGATCGACTACTGGAGCGTCGATTTCGACTTTGAAAACAAGCGGGAAATCGTGCGAGTAAAAAATGAGGCCTCCGGCGAGATTGAAGAGATCTGGACCGGTGACTTCATCTTTGAAAACGAATGGCAGAGCTTCCGCACCAAAAAGGATCGGAAACTTGAGCTGGTCACCCCCTACTACGAATGCAAACCGGGCAGATACAAAATAGCCGTAAAGGTGGTCGATATCTTCGGCAACGACACCATGAAAATCATTGAAGTAACCGTGGGGGGCAAATAAATGGCCATTCATCCCCAATTCCCCTCATCACCCTACGAGCCGCTGAAGCCTGAACACCGCTGGTTTCCGGCTGATGAAGCCCTCCGTGATGCAAGCTACGAAAAGCTCATTCCGCCTCTCGTGCATAAAATCCGCAGTGAGGTCAAGGCGTGGCGTGATAATGAGTACGAAGGCGCGACGGCCACCAGCAAAGCGCTGCTTGCATGGTGGTTTGACACCGAGCATATCATCCCAAAAGCCGATGGAATCCTTGAACCGTTCAGGTATTACTTCGCCCAGCGCGAAGCGGTTGAAACCATTATCTACCTCTACGAAGTCGCCGGGGTAAAAGATAAATACGATCTCATCCGCTACGACGCCTCAGGGGCCGTTTCAACCGGAATGTTCGATGAAGAGTGGCTCCGCCTCATTATCAAAATGGCAACCGGCAGCGGCAAAACCAAGGTGATGAGCCTCATCATTGCTTGGTGCTTTTTCCACAAGCAGTATGAGCCTTACTCTCTGCTTTCCACCAACTTTCTGGTCATTGCCCCCAACATCATTGTGCTCGACCGGCTGCGTGCCGATTTTGACGGCCTGAAAATCTTTTTTAACGACCCCATCCTGCCCGATAATGGCTACGAAGGGCAGAACTGGCAGGACGATTTTCAGCTTACCCTGCACATTCAGGACAACGTCTCCATTGTCCGCAAAACCGGCAACTTCTTTCTGACCAACATTCACCGCATCTATACCGGTAAAGACGTTGAGCCCGGCTTTGACGACGACAACCTCGAAGACTACTTCCTCGGCACACGGCCAGTCGGCAAAACCAACGACTCAAAAGTTGACCTTGGCATGATTGTCCGTGAAATCGATGAGCTGGTGGTCATCAACGACGAAGCGCACCACGTGCACGACAGCCGCCTCGCATGGTTCAAATCCATTCAGGATATCCATAACCGCCTCAAGCAGAAAGATCACTTCCTTTCGCTCCAGATTGATGTAACCGCAACCCCGAAGCACACCAACGGCAGCATCTTTGTCCAGACCGTCTCCGACTACCCGCTTGTCGAAGCCATCACCCAGAACGTGGTAAAGCATCCGGTGCTCCCCGATAGCGCCAGCCGGGCAAAGCTCTCCGAACGTACCAGCTCAAAGTTCACCGAACGCTATGCCGACTATATTGCCCTCGGCGTTGAAGAGTGGCGCAAAGCCTACGCCGAGTACGAAAAACTTGGCAAAAAAACCGTGCTCTTTATCATGACCGACGACACCAAAAACGGTGACGACGTTGGCCTCTACCTGAAAAACAGCTATCCAGAATTTGCCAATGAAGGTGCAGTTCTGGTCATCCACACCAACAAGAACGGCGAAATCTCTGAATCCGACGCAAAAAAGAGCAAGGAAGAGCTTGACGCATTACGCAAAGCCGCCAATGAGATCGACAGTTGGGAAAGCCCCGTCAAAGTCATTGTCTCTGTCCTGATGCTCAAAGAGGGCTGGGATGTCCGCAATGTCACCACCATTGTCGGCCTGCGTGCCTACGCTGCCAAAAGCAACATTCTGCCCGAACAAACCCTCGGCAGGGGACTGCGCCGCATCTTTCCCGGAAGCGACAGTACAGAATATCTCAGCATTGTCGGTACCGATGCCTTCATGGACTTTGTCGAATCCATCCAGAACGAAGGCGTCACCCTTGAACGCAAACCGATGGGCGAAGGCTCAGGGCCAAAAGCGCCCATCATCATTGAGATTGACGACGAAAACAAAAAGAAAGACCTCGACAAACTCGATATCGAAATACCCGTACTCACGCCGCGCATCTACCGCGAGTACAAAAACCTTGACGAACTGAACCCTGCACTCTTCGGCAATGCCAAAATGCCCTACTTGCTCTTTCTCGAAGAAGAGCAGCGGGCAATCGTCTTCAGGGATATCACCACCCACGAAATCAAACACACCACCTACCTCGACAACATATCGGTCACCGATTACCGCAGCGTTATCGGCTACTTTACACGAGAGATCCAGGGCGACCTCCGGCTCATCAGCGGCTACGACGTTCTCTACGGCAAAGTTAAAGAATTTATCAGCCGTTACCTCTTCAACCAACCGGTAGAGATCGAAAACCTCAACACCCTGCGTAACCTCTCCGAGGTAGAAGCCACCAGAACCATCATCGAAACCTTCAAACAAAAGATCAACCAGCTCACCATCCGCGACAAAGGCAGCGCCGAAATCCGGGACTACATCAAACTCCGCCAGACCCGCCCCTTCGTCGTCAAAGAGCAGGGCTACCTCATACCACAACGCAGCATTTTCAACAAAATCATCGGCGACAGCCACCTCGAACTCCGCTTTGCCGCATTCCTTGAGCAATGCCCGGACGTCATCACCTACGCCAAAAACTACCTTGCCGTCCACTTCAGCCTCGACTACATCAAAGCCGACGGCAACATCGCCAACTACTACCCCGACTTCATCGTCAAAACCAGCCCAAACCAACTCTGGATCATCGAAACAAAAGGCCTCGAAGACCTCGACGTCCCCCTCAAAATGGAACGCCTCAAACAATGGTGCCACGACATCAATGCTGCCCAGCAAAACCACCACTTCGATTATGTCTTTGTGGATGAAGCTGATTTTGAAAGTTACAAGCCGGATTTATTTGCCGGGTTGGTGACAATGTTCAGGAAGTATAAAGATGGTGTATATGGCTGAATTTCTGCCTGCCATATAAACTGATTAGACTTTATTCATAATTTATTGGCTTTAAATGTTAAAAGTTCTGCATAAATATAACTTTTATTGGAAATGATTATTTATAAGTATAGATCACTGTCTTCGTGTATTGAAATTGGTTATGTCATCGATTGCTTGAAAAAAGGTGAATTTTGGTTTTCAAAATTTCATGAGCAAAATGATCCAATGGAAGGCGTTTTTTGGTATTACCCAGGTAAAATAGATCCAAAATTAATAAATGAAGCTAAAAGCCGATACATTATATGCTCATTTAGTTTATCTGATAACAATATGACTCTTTGGTCATATTATGCAAATGGATTTCGAGGAATATGTATTGGCGTGAAGCCGGGTATTTCATTTCTCCCTGAAGAAATTGTGAATATAAAATATGTTAAAAAAGATGATTTTATTGATGATGTAAAAATTGTTAATCCTGCGAGTATAGCATTAAGTCTTATAACAAGAAAATTAAAGTCATGGAGGTCAGAAAAAGAGGTTCGGCTATTGCGGAGACAAAATACATCAGATAACATAAAAGTCGGTGAGATAAAATCATTGCTTTTAGGACGAAATGTAAGTCTTGAAAATGTTAACTATATTGTTGATGCTATAAAAGTTACAGATCTGGTTGATGGTGCAAGTGGTAATTTTAATATTGAGGTAAAAATTGTAGCACCAAATGTTACAAGTGATGAATATTCATCGACTGAATGCCATAAGATTTTAAGTATTAAAGAACTTATCCGCGATTACCAGGAATATCATAAATGGCGAGACAATTTTTCTGGGACGGTTTTTTGATGGCATATCAACACCTTATTTTTTGATATCTAAATCGAAAAAAAATCCAGTAAACGCCCTTATATAGTTTCTGTTTAATCTCTCAAGGTTGAATTCCCCGCCACTTGCGGTGAAAGTTTGCTGAATTCTTCTATAAACAGATACTCCGCTGCTTGCGGCGGGGAGCTTCATTTAAATCAATAACTACTTGATAAAATTGTTGATTTATTTTTGATGCTCTGTGCATTAGTTTAATATTGTTATTAGTTGCGTATATTATATTTTGTTTTAACATAAATACCATGCCATGCCAATTAATGTAAAGATAAAAGGACAAGCAGATACAGACGAATACAAGGCGGCTCAAGAACTTAAATTAATGATAGAAAAGCATATATCAGAAGAAATTGACGGTTATGAAAATATTAATGGTGAGATTGCCATTATTTCTAATGTTACATTATTTGGACAGGAAGTAAAAGATGTCGATATAGTTGTGTTCGGAAAAATGGAAAAAGGCTTTAAGATGCAATTAAAATTCAGACCGAAAAATCAGACAGAATATGTTAATAAGAATATATATTTTTCAAATTTCTGTTTCGTAATTGAACTAAAGAAGCATTCCTTGAAAGATATTAATATCGGCACAATGAATAATATTCTTGTGACTTATAATGGTAAAAAACATGATGTAACTTATCAGAGTGAAAGACAAAAATACTCACTTGTCAGATATTTAAAAAATATTGATGAAGTAAAAAAGACGGTTTGGGTCTCAAATTTTATTTGGCTCAAAAATGTAACATCTGAAGAGTTGCTAAAACTTACAAAAAAGAATGAACACAATTTATTGCCCAGTCAATTTGGGTTAAAGTGGCTGTTTATGTTATTACTATCTCAAAGTAAACCATTTGAACATACTTTTAATCAACATCCATATTTTGGATCACAATCTTGGAGATTAAATGATATTGAATTTTCTTCTCTCGAAAAAGCATTTGAATTATTTGAAAATGTAAAAAAGAATGTGGGCAGTATATCAAGAACACATTTTGAAAGAATGTCAAAAAAAATTCTCAAGGAACAAAAGTTTGCGGAGGCAATTCTTGATACTTCAGACAAAGCAGGGAAATTTGTGATTATTCAGGGTAAGGCTGGGACAGGTAAGACTGTAAAGCTTTTAAATATTGCGTGCGATTTATGTTTAAATTATCAAAAACGCTGCTTGATACTTACTTACAACTTCACGCTTGTCGCTGATATACGAAGAACTTTAACTTTTGCTCATATTCCTGATGGGGTTGGAAAGGAAAGTGTCCGAATAATGACACTATTTAAATTTTTTATTGATTTGTTCGAGGCTTTCGGGATATACACAGATGATGATGTATTGGATGATAAAAAGTTTTTTGATAATTACGAATCTTATTGCAAAGAGCTTGCTGAATTTATCGAGGAGAATAAGCAAGTAGATGATGATATTGAGAGTATTATGAAAAAAAATCATCATTTAATCAATTGGGATTACATTATGATTGATGAGGCTCAAGATTGGAGCCCGTTTGAAGTTAATATATTATATTCAATCTTTGGACCATCAAAAATTGTTATTGCTCAGGCGCCTGATCAAAAGGTTAGAGCATCTAATAGCCCGAAATGGGTAAAGCCAAAATGGAAAATTGATCAAGAATTTGTTCAAACAAATGAAAAAATATCATTTAGACAAAAGGCTAATCTTGTAAGCTTTGTGAATAAGTTTGCCGAAAAATTTAATATTTCTTGGGAGTTAAAGCCCAACGCTGAATTTGTTGGTGGTAAAGTAATAATTACTACAAAATATAATAATGAATTGCATAAAGAGTTATATTCTGAGTGTTTGAAAAATGGGAATAAGGCTTATGAAATGCTTTTTTTAGTCGCACCATCAAAAATTGTTAATGACGGAGTAAAGATAATAACCTTTAAAAGAAATGAAAAAGATGAAAATAGTATCAGAAAGGAAATTAAACAAAAACATTGTAGTTTGATTGATGAGTTTGATGGCGTTATAGATTTTTGGGATGGTACAAATAAAGAATTAAGAAAAGATTACCCCATTAAAGTCGATCAACATCGGTTAATTCAATATGAATCGTGTCGAGGTCTTGAAGGATGGACCGTTGTGTGTATTGAAATTGATGAACTAGTAAACTATCTTTCAAATAAGTATAAAGAGGATGTTGATGATCTTGAATTAGAACTCTCATCACCGGATGAAAAAAAGAATAGATATGTATATATGTGGTCACTTATACCATTAACTAGAGCAATAGATACATTGGTAATTACAATTAAGGATTTGAATAGTCCTATTGCGAAAAAACTTTATGAGTTGTATACTGAAAATACAGATTATATTGAATGGAGGTCTTGAAAAAGAAAAAATGATGGATGGTATTCCTTATAGCGATTATCTCATTTTTGTCGATGAAAGTGGTGACCACGGTCTTGTTTCGCTGGATAAAGAGTTTCCCGTATTTGCGCTGGTGTTTTGCATCATCAGCAAGCACGAATATCTGAACTATCTTGTGCCGACCGTTCAAAAGTTGAAACTTGATGTATGGGGTCACGACCAAGTGATACTGCATGAACGCGATATCCGAAAAGAAAGTGGCATATTCGCAACGCTGAGAACGAACAGAGCTTTGCGAGAGGAGTTTTTGGAAAGGCTTACTCAAATCATTGCTGATGCACCCATACAGCTTATCACGTCGATCATTGACAAGCCAAAGCTCTTGATTAAGTACGCCAATCCCATCAACCCCTACGAGTTGGCATTACGTTTCTGTATGGAAAGGGTTTTGACCCACTTGAGCAGTCAGGGTGAAACAGGGAAGCGATTACATGTACTTCTCGAAGCACGAGGAAAAATTGAAGATGCCCAGCTTGAACTTGAGTTCCGGCGTATCTGTGCCAACCAGTGCGACTGGTATTACAAAGCGATGGATTTCCAGAAAATGAAGTTCGAACCTGTTTTTGTACCTAAAGCAAGCAACTCAACCGGCCTGCAGATAGCTGACCTCGTTGCAAGGCCACTGGCACTTCAGTACCTGCGACCCACTCAATCCAACAGAACCTACGAAATCCTCAAAAGCAAAGAGCTGAACAGAAAAATTTTCCCATAAAAACAAAAAGGCCCCGGAAATAGTCCAAAGCCCCATTGTCGACCGGGAAAAGCCCAATCCTTTGATTTAAATTTACCTGAAAAACGCTTGTTTTGCAATTTTTTTTATAAAAACGTATACAAGCATCATAAAGACATCGTAGCAACTTGCAGTAATGGGTTTGTTTACTACCGAATAACAGCTTATCACCTGAATGAACCGGGAGGAAAAAAGCAGATTCAAAAAAAGAAAAAGGGAAAGTTGGCAGAAGTATATTAAAACCGCAAGGCTCGGTGCATATCTTGATGCATCAAGCCTCGAAACTCCTTCCTCCTATCGTGGTAGGATGAGCAGTTAAAGGTAAACAAGCAAAAATTGAATTACAATAAGTTTGAAATGAATTGTGGTACATGGAATCATGGGAGGTAAACACGCTTTGACAGAAGGCATTTAACGCTTCCGAGAGAAATAAAGAATAAACAGCCTTGCGCATGAGTCACAATATTCTCCAGCTCAATCCACCGGCAGTGTGGAAACATTTTTACAGCCTGACCCAAATTCCCCGTCCTTCCGGAAAGGAGGAGCAAATCAGGGAGTTTATCTCTGATTTCGGCAAAAACCTTGGGTTGGAAACTCTTGTTGACGATGTCGGCAATGTTATCATCCGGAAGCCTGCCACCTCCGGCATGGAAAATCGTCAAGGGGTGATTCTGCAAGGGCATCTCGATATGGTGCCGCAGAAGAACACAGGCAAGCAGCATGATTTTGAAAAAGATCCGATTGAAACGGTTCTTGATGGCGAGTGGGTGAGGGCGAACGGTACAACCCTGGGCGCCGACAATGGCATGGGCGTTGCTGCTGCCATGGTGGTGCTTGAATCAAGGGAGGTTCAGCATGGCCCGCTTGAGGCGCTCTTTACCAGCAATGAGGAGGCTGGAATGACTGGAGCAACCGGCCTGAAACCCGGTATGCTCAAGGGGAAGATTCTGATCAACATGGATTCGGAAGATGAAGGCAAACTTTTTATTGGTTGCGCCGGTGGTACCAACGGAAAGATCACCTTTCGTTACAGCGAACAACCGTTATCAACGGAGTGCAGGGGTTTCAGAATCAAGGTGACGGGATTGAAGGGCGGCCACAGCGGAGTTGATATTCATTTAGGACGCGGCAATGCCAACAAGATCATGAACCGGATACTGTATCATGGGTATCAGTACGGGCTGCAGCTTGCCTCTATTGAGGGGGGAAGTCTCCGCAACGCGATTCCCCGAGAATCATTTGCCCATGTCGCTATTCCTGTCGCAAGGGAGGAAGAGTTCCTCAACAGCGTCACGATCTTGACCGAGAAGATAAAAAATGAACTGTCGGGAGTTGAGCCATCCCTCAGGATTGACGTGATTGCAGCCGAGCTCCCCGAGAGCGTTATCGAACAGGATATTTTTATAAAGGTTTTGAACGCGATCTATGCTTGTCCGAATGGTGTGATGCGCATGAGCAATGAAATGGATGGTCTGGTTGAAACATCCAATAATCTTGCGCTGGTCAAATCCGGCAATGGCGTTATTACCATCGAGTGTTTGCTGAGAAGTTCGGTTGACTCTGCCCGTGATGATCTTGAGATCATGATTAAAAGTATCTTTGATCTTGCAGGGGCGGCGTCGGTATTTGATGGAGCTTATCCGGGATGGAAACCGAATCAGAATTCCCCGATTCTGAAGACCATGCAGGCGCTCTATACCAGGCAGTTCGGCAACGTTACAGAGATAACGTCTATTCATGCCGGTCTGGAATGCGGGATTATAGGCGGCACCTATCCAGGTCTTGACATGATCTCTTTTGGCCCGACTATTCGATATCCTCATTCGCCGGATGAAAAGGTGAACATTCCCTCTGTCCAGAAATTCTGGGAGTTTCTTGCAGAAACGCTCCAGAATATACCACTTGATTTTTCTGGGAAAGTCTGACAAGCGTATTGAACAGCTTCAGAAATTTGTTAAAACTTGCAAATATTTTTCCTGTTGCTCTTATCAACATTATCTGTATATTACGGTAATCTGCCGTACAACATAAAAAGCTACTCATGAGCACAAGTCTCAAGCAAAAAGGTGTGAAAGAGCCTGCAGGGATAAGCAATAAACTTAATCCCGGAATAAGAGTCTCTTTGAATCAGTTTACTGAGGGAAAATCGCGACTGGAGGCACGCATACCCCGGAATGTTCATGCACAAATCAAACGAGCCGCTGAAATTCAAGGCCGAACATTGACTGATTTTGTTGTGTATGCAGCTCTTGAGGCTGCTACGAAAGCAATTGAGGAAAATTCCGTTATTCAGTTGTCAATCGAAGGGCAGAATGCTTTTGCAGAAGCTTTGCTGAATCCGCCAGAGCCCAATGCCGCTTTGCGACGCGCTTTCGAAAGTCATGCAGCATTGTTTGTGAAGGGTCAATAACCCTTGCGTTATGAAGCAGCCCCTGTTTTCAGTTGTGCCACTGAGTAATAATCATGTAAGAGAGGGCTTCTGCTCTGGATCTGAAGCTCTGGATCACTACTTTTCAGCGCAGGTCGGCCAAGATATCAGAAGGAATATCACCAAATGCTTTGTTGCAACCGACAATTCCAGTCACAAAATCGCAGGTTACTACACACTTTCAGCAGCACAAATTCCGTTACCAGGGTTACCCGTAGAGATCGCAAGAAAAATGCCCCGCTATGATGCTGTTCCAGCCTCAAGAATAGGACGTCTTGCTGTTGACCGGCTCTATCAGGGAAAACGGATCGGGAGCGCACTTATAGCTGATGCCCTTCTCAGGTCATCAACTTCATCACTGGCTGTTTACGCGCTGCTCGTTGATGCAAAAGATGAACAAGCAGAGGCGTTTTATCTGTACCACAGCTTTATACCCTGCATTGGAGCCAGTCAAACCCTTTTTTTACCGTTGGAAACCATAAGCAAAATTTGATTCTCATCGGCATTTTTCCTGTATGAACGCAATCCTCCACAAAAAAGGGCCTAAAACTCAATGTTGTACTGCTGGCTAATCAGTTGTTCCTGTTTTTCAAGCTTTGAAATTTTCTTTTTGTCTCTTCTTGCCTGCTTTTCAATGGCAAGCTGCTTTTTTTGTTCCAGAGCCCTACGATAAGCCTCAATGGCCTCCCTGTTTCTCTTCTCTTCCTGTTCTCGCTGTAGACGATAAAACTCTCGTGATCGTTCACGCATCTTCTCAAGCTCTTCCATGCGAATAACTCCCTGTTCACCACTGACAGAGGGTGATGGCGACCTCATTCCCGCTTTCAAAAAGCATTGCTCAAGCCGTGGTAACGAAGACTCATCAGCAAACTCGTGAATCAGCGGAAGATTCAAAGCCCGAAACACGGAAATCCACCCCTGCTTGTTGTCGGGATCGGAAGAGCGCACCAGAAGAGCCGGATTGAACTGATACCACCCTTGGGTAAGACGCTGAAATAATGCCCGGTTATAGGCATAATCGCGCGACACCTCATTCCTTGCAAGAACTGAAGAGAGATACTGACGCCTGTTGCGCTCTGGAGTAACAACATTGGCGGGTAAATTGGCCCAGACATCCAGAATGGCCCGAGTGTCAACAGCTCCATAGTGAGGACGGGACTCTCTGAAAAAACGTGATTTGAAGATCACCCAAAGCGTCTGAAAAAGAAAGTATTCAGAGAGATGCCGATCAAGCCGAACCATTCGCTCACCAGTGCTGACATCAACATTGGCCGGAACAAGCAGCTCATAAAGCGTACCAAAGTTTCTGCGGGCGTATTCAGGATGGCGAAAGGCTTTGCGCATTGCCCAGTGCAGGGCATTGTACCCATACTGATCGGTTTTCTCGCGGTCCGCGCCCCGTTCAAGCAACGCCTCAGTCAACGGCACATTCCCGGCAGCAGCGGCGGCCATAAGCGGAGTCTGATTCATCGGCAACCGATGATCAATACCATATTGCTCACATTGCTTCAGAATGGGTTTTGTCTGCAAGCTGAAATAGGGGACATAACTTTTTCGCCCAATGGTGTCCTTATGATCTTCAAAAGAGCCACGGGCATCAAATTGAGCATCCTCTGCAAGCCTTGCCGCTAACACAGGCTCGTCATGGCAGGCAGCATACTCATAAAGTTGCTGCTTGGCCTTGCTCCCGGGCACCTTGTCGCGGAAAACCTTTACAAGAAGCTCTTGCAGACGAGATTCGTCAAATATCGGCCATGGCGGCGGAACCTCCTTCAGAATAGTGCGGCGAATCGCCTCGGCCTGCTCCTGTTTGCCCTGAAGCTCAAGCTTTCTGGCCTCTTTCTGCCACTCTTCAAGTGATGATTCTGATGCGTCAACACTCACCTTGCTGGCGCTTGCCAAATCAAGGAGGGTAAACAACCGATGACCAATATCAGATTCAATGATGTAGATGTTCTTGATCGCTCTCGTCAAGGCGACATAAATCGCATTCACAAAAAATTTATAGACTTCAAGCGATTTGTCTCCTTTGTCTTTTGCCCTTCGATACTCAAGCGTTTCAATAGAGAGTTCCTCTCTGGAGACTCCGTCAACAATTTCATTAAACTCTGCCCGATAGCCAGAAACAAACTTGAAAAGGACGATATTGTCATACTCAAGCCCTTTGGCTTCATGAATAGAGAACAGAAGAGGGGTTGCGAAATGTTTTCGTGCCTCCAGTTTATCCTCTTCACGCATCACCAGCACCGCAAAACGGGTTGATTGTTTCGTCTTTTTGTCGAGATCACGCTTGGCCTCATCCTTGTCGGCCATCAGTACCACCTGCCCCGGCTCCCCCCCCACAGCCTGAACCAAAAAGTTGCTCTCCCGATCAATAGAACCAAAACGCTGATGCTTGATTTTGAGCAGTTGATTGGAAATCCTTGTCGCTTCGGTTCCATTACGAAAATTGGCAGTAAGCACACTCAACTGTTGCTGGCCAGCAAGTTTCGGATCATTCCAGAAGAGCGTTTTGACCTGACTCCAGGAGAAAAAGTTGGGATGTACAATCTGGTTGGAATCGCCACAGAGAAGGAAGTGGCCTCGTTTTTTAAGCATCTTCAGAACCAGTGAGAGCTGCGCTATAGTCAAATCCTGCACCTCATCAATCACAACAAAATCGTATCGGGGAGTAGCAACCCATTCATGGGCTACGAGATTCAGGTCGAACAGCTCCTCATCAGCAAGCCACTGTCGATATTTTTCAAAAAGATCGTAAAGTTTGTCACGCTCATTTTCAGGAAAAATAGATTGGCGAATCCCGAGAAGGCGATATTCCTCGCGATTCAGAACAGCTCCTTCACCGGCAGTAATGACACCACGAATCTCCTCAAATGCCTGGTGAGCATCAATACCTTTAAAGGAGTTCTGCATCCTGAAAAACCAGGATGAAAAATCGCGCCACGTAGCTTCCCGACCGGAAGGAACTCGAATAGACTCTACAAACTCACGGTACGAAAGAAACTGCGCCTCCTGTCCAGAATGCTCAAAACCATTGGCATAATATATGTTGCGGGCGTTCTGGGCAAGATAAACCGAGTGGGTCACATAGAGCACCTCGCCTTCAGCATCTTTCAGCTTCTCAAGCATCAGAGCGGTTTTTCCACTGCCAGCGCTGCCAACAATAATCAGTGGAGGTTTCTGGCGGTAAACTGATTCCTGTGCATCATCAAAGGAGATGGGTTTATCGAGCAGATGAATTGCGGTATGCTCGGGATGGAGGTAGCGTAAAGGCTCAGCCTCCTTTATCGCCTCACAGGCATCAATATCAGGAATTTTTAGGTCATCAATCTCTGCCCCCCGCAAAAAACGGGATTTATCATAGTTATGGCTGGTAATTACCTCAAGTATCAGGGCACAGATCTCATCGCCATGACGCACCAGGGTAAAAAGCAACCGGTTAGCCGCATCAAGCTTCGCCCTGTAAAACTTGCCATGGGTGAGATTGACCAGTTTTTTGACTTGGGCTGCACGAAAATCATCACGGGCAAGCGCTTCCTTTACTTTGTGATAGCCTGCTTTGACGCTTGAGGTATCAAGACCTGTATATTCAAGAATTTTCATTTGACGACGACTTCAGTACACTCATAACTCATGTAACGCAAAAAAAACATCGCGGAAAGATGTTTTTCAAGGTAACTTTTTTCAGCAATAAAGCCGAAGTGATAAAATACCCATACCAATGCATTTGCCCATGTAGCAACTTGCTTTTTTTCCCCTTCTCAGAGAGAGCTATACCCAACTTTTTTGATAAATGTTATATTGCTAAGCATCTGGAACATCAAGGTTTGTTACAGGCCTTTTTTGTTTCCCTATGACCTGTAACTGATTATTATAAAGTATTCTATACTTCACTCCATCAAATTTCTACTCCTGAGACCTCATGAAAATATCTCGTCTGTTCACCATCCCTGGCCAAAATGTGTATGACCGGTTCGAATACTCGACAAGGACTTCAGTTCTCCGCAATCCCGATGGGTCAAAGGTTTTCGAAATGAACAATGTAGAGGTGCCGCAGCAGTGGTCGCAGGTCGCTGCCGATATTCTTGCGCAGAAGTATTTCCGCAAAACGGGCATTCCACAGCGTGATGAAAAGGGTAACGAGATAACCGACAGCGAGGGCAAGCCGGTGACGGGCAGTGAGCATTCAATCAAACAGGTGGTGCATCGTATGGCGGGCTGCTGGAAGGAGTGGGGCGAAAAGAACCAGTATTTTGATACGCCCGACGATGCTCAGGCATTTTATGACGAAGTTGCCTTCATGATTCTTGGGCAGATGGGCGCACCCAATTCGCCGCAGTGGTTTAATACGGGGCTTAATTTTGCTTATGGAACAACCGGTCCGGCCCAGGGTCATTATTATGTTGATCCCGCAAGTGGCGAGGTGAAGGAGTCGGGGGACGCCTATTCCCGGCCGCAGGCTCATGCCTGTTTTATCCAGTCGGTCAATGATGATCTGGTCAACGATGGCGGGATTTTCGATCTGGCAATGCGTGAGGCGAGGGTCTTCAAGTTCGGCAGCGGCTCCGGCACCAACTACTCGAACCTTCGTTCGGGCGGGGAAAAGCTGAGCGGCGGCGGAAGCTCTTCCGGGCTGATGAGCTTTCTGAAAATTTTTGATTCAGCGGCAGGAGCCATCAAGTCGGGCGGCACCACACGCCGGGCGGCCAAAATGGTGATTGTTGATATTGATCATCCAGATGTCGAGAAATTTATTGAGTGGAAGGCGAAGGAGGAGGACAAGGTGGCCTCACTGGTGGCCGGTTCGAGAATCTGTTCCCGTTTTCTCCAGGCGATTGTTGAAGAGGCGCTTGCCAATGGCGTTGACCGCAAGACGAATCCGCGATTAAATCAGTTGATCCAGAATGCGCTGAGCCGTGCCGTGCCGATGAGCTACATTATTCGTGTCCTTGCTCTCGTTGAGCAGGGGTACACGTCACTTGATTTTGCGGAGTACAACTCCAATTACGAATCGGAAGCCTATTCGACTGTCGGTGGTCAGAACTCCAATAATACGGTGCGGGTGACCAACGAGTTTATGAAGGCGGTTGAAAATGATGATCTCTGGCATCTTCGCCAGCGCACCACCGGCCAGATCGCAAAAGTTGTCAAGGCGCGTGACTTGTGGGAAAAAATTCTTCTCAGCGCATGGAAGTGTGCCGATCCCGGTTTGCAGTTCGATACCACAATCAACGAATGGCACACCTGCCCGAAGAGCGGCCGCATCAATGCCAGCAACCCCTGTTCCGAGTACATGTTTCTTGACGATACGGCCTGCAACCTTGCCAGTCTCAACTTGATCCATTTTGTTGATGAGGCATCGGGTACCATGAAGGTGAAGGAGCTGCAGCATGCTTCAGCGTTATGGACGGTAGTGCTGGAAATTTCGGTGCTGATGGCCCATTTCCCTTCAAGGGATATTGCCCGCCTGAGCTATGAGTTCAGAACACTTGGCCTCGGTTTTGCCAATCTCGGCACAGTGCTGATGGTGCTCGGGATTCCTTACGATTCACCAAAGGCGCTTGCCCTTGCAGGTGCAATTTCCGCCTTGATGACCGGTCAGGCTTATGTCACCTCGGCGGATATGGCCCACGATCTTGGCGCTTTCAGCGGATATGCCGCAAATGCCAATGAGATGCTTCGCGTGATCCGCAACCATCGCAGGGCGGCGCGGAACCTCTCGGAAGAGGAGTATGAAGGGTTGACGGTCAAGCCGCGCGGCATTGATTCGGAGTATTGCCCCAAAGAGCTTTTCGAGGCGGCAGGAAAGGTCTGGGATAAGGCGTTGCAGAAGGGTGAGAAGTTTGGCTTCCGAAATGCCCAGGTCAGCGTTATTGCGCCGACCGGCACCATCGGGCTCGTGATGGATTGCGATACCACTGGTATTGAGCCGGAGTTTGCGATCGTGAAATTCAAGAAGCTTGCCGGGGGCGGCTATTTCAAGATTGTCAACCAGTCGGTGCATAAAGCTCTTGAACGGCTTGGTTATACCAGCGTACAGATTGATGCTATCGAACACTACTGCAAGGGCCATGGCACGCTTGCCGGTTCTCACTCAATCAATCGGCAGTGGCTGAAGGGCAAAGGGTTTACGGACGACAAGATTGACGTGGTGGAATCGCAGCTTGCAACGGTTTTTGATATCCGCTTCGCTTTCAACAAGTGGATTTTAGGCGAAGATTTCTGCGCAGCACTTGGCTTCACCAAAGAGCAGCTTGATGATCCTGATTTTGACATGCTTCTGGCTCTTGGCGCTACCCCGCAGGATGCCGAGGCCGCCAATGACTATGTTTGTGGTACCATGACGATTGAGGGGGCTCCTCACCTCAAGCTTGAACATTTAGCAGTATTCGACTGTGCCAGCAAGTGCGGCAGAAAAGGGCTCCGCTACATCAGGCATAATGCCCATGTGTCTATGATGTCGGCTGTCCAGCCCTTTATTTCAGGCGCAATTTCCAAAACAGTCAATATGCCCGGCACAGCCACAACCGCTGACATTGGCGAGGTGTACCAGTCGGCCTGGCTGCTTATGGTCAAGGCCGTCGCCATCTATCGTGACGGATCGAAACTTTCTCAGCCGCTCAATATTTCGAGCTATCAGGGTCTCGACGAGGTTATCATGCTTGGTACAGAAGAGAACCTTGATGAAACCAAAGGGCCGAAAGAGGTTCAGGAGCGGATTGTCGAGAAGGTCTATCATCGTTCCGAGCGCCGGATGCTGCCCAAACGGAGAAAAGGCTATATCCGGGAAGCCTATGTTGGTGGCCACAAGGTGTTTCTCAGAACGGGGGAGTATGAGGATGGTTCTCTTGGCGAGGTTTTTATCGACATGTACAAAGAGGGGGCATCGTTCAAGGGGCTTCTGAACTGTTTCGCCGTGCTTGCCTCCAAGGCGCTGCAATATGGCATGCCGCTTGAAGAGCTTGTTGACAGCTTTACCTTTACCCGGTTTGAGCCCGCAGGCTCGGTTCAGGGTCACAATGCCATCAAGAATTCAACCTCCATTCTTGACTACGTCTTCCGCTCAATCGGCTACGACTATCTTGGGCGCAAAGATTTTGTGCACGTCAAGGCAGTTGACGAGTTGCTGGAAAGCAATGGAGAGAATGGCCATGCTCCAGTCGTTGAGCCATCACTGGCCGTGCATGTAGAGCCTGCGCACACAGCAACACGCCAAAGCCAGGTCTATCAGGCAAAAGTACAGGGCTATACCGGAGAGCAGTGCGAAAACTGCGGCTCCATGCGCGTCAAGCAAAATGGCACCTGCAAAGTGTGCGATGATTGCGGCATGACGACAGGGTGTTCGTGAAGATGGTAAATTTCTTTTTTATACTTTCATGAAAAGAGGGTGACCATCGAAAATCGCAGGAGGGCCAAAAGATGGATATGTTATTAAATATCAGGGTATTAGAAAAAAAATTTATCCAGAAACAGGAAGCATCCTGTTTTATCGGAAAAACTTTTCAGGTATACCTGAAAAGTTTTGCACGGAGAGGGATTTACCATTGAATGTAGTGGAGACGAAGTGGTGATGATTGATATTTATAACACAGATTTGGTGTTATCAAAATTGGCAAAAGAGGTCATTGCATCGAAAGCATCGTAGCTATTGAAGCTCTAACATTCATGGCAATCAGAACTCTGAAAGTGATTGTCAGTACCTGCGTCGTTTCTTGCTCTTCACCCCTTTTCTGGGATTGAGTCTTGAAAGAAGGCTTTGATTTCTTATACTTGTTCTGAATATGAACTTCTTGAGAATCAGCCAACAAGTATGCCATGGTCTCCATAGCTGAAATCTATGACCGCTTGTCGCCGGAACCGCTACAGGGCGACGATCTGAAACGCTATTACGTCGATTCATTTGCAGGCAGGGGTGATAACCCGATGATCTCCCTGAAACGGCTGCTCCAGAGCAAGCCGGATGGAAAGCTTCAGATTCTCTTTTCCGGTTATCGAGGGTGCGGTAAAAGTACCGAATTGAACAAGTTGCAGCGTGAAATCAGCGACGATTTTATTGTGCTCAATTTTTCTGTGCTTAAGGACCTTGATCCGGTGAATATCAATTATGTTGAGCTTTTTGTGATTGCTATGGAAAAGCTCTTCGACGTTGTTGACAAGTACAACATCCGTATTAACCCGCAATTATTTGCAAGCGTCAGCGAATGGAGTCATTCCGTTGAGATTGAGAAAATCACGAAGTTGACAGGAGATGCCTTGCTTGAAGCTGGTGCAGAAGTAAAGGTAAGTGCCCCGCTTTTCGCCCGTTTTTTTGCTAAAATGAGGGCATCCGCCAATGCGAGTTACTCCACCAAAAAAACCATTATTGAAAATATCGAGCCCCGCTTGTCAGATTTTATCAGCCACTGCAATGCTTTGATTCGTGAAATCAAAAGCCATCTGCCAGAGAGTGGTAAAAAAGGGTTGATTATCATCATTGAAGACCTCGACAAATTGAGTGTTGAGAAGGCCGAAGAGCTGTTTTTCAACCACAGCCATATTCTCAGCACCTTGCAAACCCATGTCATTTTTACATTTCCTGTCTCTTTGCGCCACCATCCAAAGGCTACGGTGATCAAGGGAAATTTTGACGAGGATTTTGAACTGCCAATGCTCAAGGTGCACGACAAGCAGGGAAAGCCTTTTCGTGGACGTGAAGCCATGTATGAGATTATAACCCGCCGGACAGGAGCCGCCTGCTTTGAACCACCTGCCCTTGTGTATGATTTTATTGACATCAGTGGGGGTTGCCTGCGCGATCTTTTTCGCATGATTCGCAATGCCGCCGATAACGCCCAGAATAATGAGCGGGAGGTGATAACGAAAGTGGACTATACCAAAAGCTTTTTCAGGCTTCGCCGCGATTACGAGAATACTATTGCCGAAAAACGGGTGAATAATGAGGTTATCACTTCGGTTGCGGAGTATTATGAGACCTTGAAAACCCTTGCGTTAAACGAAACAAAAAAGGTCGACAATACTGAAGCTGTGCTTGATTTACGCCAAAACCTTTGCATTCTTGGCTACAATGATGAAGGGTGGTGCGATGTGCATCCGGTTGTCCGAACCATTTTGTGTGAACGGTTTCCTCAAGAGGTAATGCCGCTGACGTTGGAGGCGTAGTTATGACTGGAATGAATTCTGCTTCTGATGAGTATGCTGATAACCTTAAAATTGCCGAGCGTTTTTTTTTAAAGACATATCGAAGTGGTTTTTTGTTTGCGGTGTGCAATGATGAACTTGTACAGAGAGAGGTTAACAGCACCCTGCAATTCCTTTTGCAGGGTAAAGGCAAAACCTTGCACGTCCACACCTGGCAAAAGGGAGATGACGCTGTTCATCCGCTCGAACAGTTACGTTTCTTGAAGAAAAGCGTTCCCAATCTTGGTGGTTTTATTTTTGCAGGTCTTGATTCGGCTCTTTTTCAGAATCCCGATCTTCTTGTCCAGCTCAATTTTGGCCGGGAGGCGCTTTCCGAACTCGGTATCCCCATACTCTTTTGGCTCAGCACCCGCACCTTGCAGCGCATCAGCAATGAGGCCATTGATCTCTACAGCCAGCGGGTTGGCGCGAATCTCTATTTTGAGCAAGCCGCAGAAACGACTGATACTGATAATACTGTCCGCCGTTATGTGGCGCAGGAGACAGTGCGCTCCAATGACAACATTAGCCACCTTGACGCCCGCATGAAGCTTTTGCAGCAGCAGCTTGATGAAGCAGAGCAACAGCAGCGCGATCCGGTGGTTATTGCCAATGAGATTGTACTTGATCTTCTGTTGGTCTATACTGAAATTTCGGGAACAGTGCAGTTGATTCAAGAGCTGATGGACCGCTATAACGGGTTCATTGATCTGGAGAAACCGGCAAACTGTGCGATTGTTGCCAAGGTGTTCGAGTATGTTGGTGAGATTGAAAAGGCTTTGGGTTTATATGAAAAGGTACTGAACAGTTATCGTGACCTTGCAAGAACGAACCCCCAGACTTATCTGACGGATGTAGCCATGACGTTGAATAATCTGGCGAAATTGCAATCAGACAAGAACGATTATGCTGGAGCGGAGCAAGGCTACCGTGAAGCGTTGGTTATCTATCGCGACCTATCCAAAAAAAATCCGCAGACCTATTTGCCGAGTTTAGCCATGAAGCTGAACAATCTCGCGGTATTGCAATCAGACAAGAACGATTATGCTGGAGCGGAGCAGGGCTACCGTGAAGCGTTGGTTATCTATCGCGACCTATCCAAAACGAATCCGCAGACTTATCTGCCCTACGTGGCAGGGACGCTGAACAATCTGGCGAATTTGCAAAAAGCTCAGAACGATTATGCCGGAGCGGAGCAGGGCTACCGTGAAACATTGGGCATCTATCGCGACCTTGCCCAAATGAACCCTCAGACCTATTTGCCCGCCGAGGCAAAGACGCTCATTAATGTTGGGTGGTTTTACCACGACGCTGTGCCTGACAAGCAGAAGTCGCTTGACGTTGCTACTGAGGTGTTACGCATTGTGTGGCCGTTGACGGAGAAAATTCCTGAAACTAAACAGTATGCAGAGTCAGCCAAAGATCTTCTCAAAAAATGGGACATTGACCCTGAAGAGTTTGTCGAGCAGTTGCATCTTCACGAATAACAATATCCTTGTATGCCGTTAAGCCTGAAAGAGATACGTGATAACGCACTGCAATTTGCCTGTTCGTGTGCGGGTGGCATCGTTTGAGGAGCCGATGAAAAAGCTGCGCTGCAAGGATGTCTTTGCGTCGTTGAGCCTATACCTGGGTGCCCTTGGGAGTGGTTATCATGCAGGGCTATTGCTCGCAGCCGGTCGAAACCCTGTAGCCGACTGCTCCATGGTGCTTTCCACAAGGTTAAGCCCGGCAATTTGCAGGGTACGGAAAGGCGAGTGCCGCACCAGCTCATAGTCGTGAGTTCCAATCACCACGATGATCCCCTTCTGGTTGATTCTCTTCAGATAGTTAAGAATTTCCAGCGAAGTGTCGGGGTCGAGGTTGCCGGTTGGCTCGTCGGCGAGGATGACGAGCGGCTCGCGCACCAGCGCACGGGCGATGGATATTCTCTGCTGCTCTCCTCCCGAAAGGCGCAGGGGCATCACTTTGGCGGCATGTTCCAGCCCAACGCTTTCGAGGGCGTGCATGACCAATTCCTTGACGAGTTTCTCCTTTGTGCCGGTCACCTTCAGCACAAACGCCAGATTATCATAGACGTTACGGTCTTCAAGCAGGCGGAAATCCTGGAAAACAATACCAAGCTTTCTGCGCAGAAGCGGGATCTGCCGCTTTTTGATGGTAAGGGAGCTATACCCGGCAATCCGTATCTCCCCCTTTTTCGGACGAATATCCATGTAGAGCGACTTGAGCAGTGTTGATTTGCCAGTACCGCTTTTTCCGACAATATAGACAAGCTCTCCAGGCTGAATGGTAAGGTTCAGATTGGTAAATATCGGTTTTTTATCAAGTTCAAGGTCAACGTTGCTGAATGAGATCATAGTGGTTGTTCTGTTTGTTTTTTTCTGTTCTGGGCGATGGTTATGGCAAGCAGCGTCGCTTCATAACAACTTCTTTCGGAGGCGACTCCTTTCCCCGCAATATCGAAACCGGTGCCGTGATCGGGCGAGGTTCGCACTATCGGCAGTCCGAGAGTGACATTTACCCCGGTGTCGAAGGCGAGCACCTTGAAGGGCAGCAACCCCTGGTCGTGATACATAGCCACCACAATATCGTAATTGCGGTACATTTTTGAGCCGAAAAAACCGTCGGCAGGAAAAGGGCCCTCCACCCTGAAGCGGGATGAGGCTCTTTCAATGCAGGGGCGGATAATATCCTGTTCTTCACTACCCATAATTCCGCCGTCGGAGGCGTGGGGGTTGAGCCCGAGCACGGCGATGCGGGGTGAGGCAAGAGAAAAATCGGTGTTCATCGATTCGGCGAGGGATGCAAGAAATGCATCAAGGTTCATCGAGCGGATCAGCCCGGGAACCTTTTCGAGTGGTTCGTGGATGGTGGCAAGGGCTACCCTGAGCTCCAGGACGGGATCAAAAAACATCATGGTCGGTGAAGGTATCCCGAAAAGCCTGCCGAGAAATCCCGTATGGCCGGTATCAGCACAGCCCGCTCTTGCGATGGCTTCCTTGTGGATCGGAGCGGTGACCAGCGCGTCGCACAGGCCATCGCGGCAAAGTTCAGCAGCGGCGTTGATTGATTTCACGGCGAGTTGACCGGCTTCAGCCGATATCGTGCCGGGCATGATGCTCTCCGGTTCAGCGATACTCAAAACAGGCAGTAAACCGTTCCGTGCCGGAGCCATTTCGGCGACACTCCCGATCAGCTCCAGTGTTACCGGCAGATCAAGCGCTGTTCTGTAATAATCCATCACGGAATACGCTCCGGCCACCAGAAATGAATGACCGGAGCGTTCAAGCTTCAGAAAACTTTTCAGGATGATTTCCGGTCCGATGCCGTGAGGGTCACCGATTGACCAGACAATGCGCATCTTCAGAGCCTTTTGTAAGCATTGGCAATTTTATCATCCGTTTTAACCCCTTTCAGGGCCAGCATGAGCAGTACGGGTTCCGGCAGAATGACGAAGAATCCCGCTTCGGGCCGGTGCGTTATGAGAGCGTGAATGCTTTCGAAATGCTGGTTCATCAGGTGAGCCGCAGTAAGGCCGGAGAAAAGATCAGCAACGAAGAGCAGTATGGCCAGCAGAATAAACTTGCTCTGCAGAGCACGGTTTTTATAGAGAAAAATGGCTGTAATTGAGAAGATGGCGGTCATGATCGAAAAGATGCCTCCTGCAGAAGATGCAAGCGAATACTGTATGTCAGCAAACTCGGATGCACAAAAATCGGAGACGAGAAAGAGATGGCCAGCGCTGAAACTCCAGAAAGGGAAAAACGTGCTCGCTACAGCAAGCAAAGCGGCAAGAAACAGGTAAAGATTTTGAATTCTGGCTACCATGGCGGTGTGCGGTTTAGAGTCATTGAAACAAGTACCGCCAATATACATAATCATGAGAAAAGAGTGCTGATGGAAAAAAGCTCTTGCGTTGTCTCTCACCTCTTTTGGGCATAAAGAATACCGCATTCATGGGATTTACTATGAAGCTCTCCTGAGAGATATTGTTATACAGAAAATCGGCAACAAATACTCAACACAGGAATCAGTTATGAGCAGTACTAATACACATCACCAAACGGGCTCAAACCGGGGGAAGGAGTCTTACGGATTAAAGACAGGCTCACTTTCTCCGTTGGAAACCCTCGGGCAATCAATTGCAAACATTGCGCCAACAGCGACGCCAACCGTTGTCATACCTCTGGTCTTTGCCGTATCGGGTGGCGGTACTTGGCTGGCATACCTGATAGCGACAGTCAGCATTCTGCTTGTTGCAACCAGTATCAACCAGTTTGCCCGCCGTTCAGCATCACCCGGTTCATTCTATACCTACGCGGTGGAGGGGCTTGGATCATTCTGGGGGGGCGTGACCGGATGGGCTCTTCTTATTGCCTATATTGGCTGTGCTTCTGCTGTCACTTCGGGCTTTTCCAACTATTCGAATGTCCTGCTTGAAAGTGTTGCAGGATTTAAAATACCTCCGGTCATTTTTATTGCTATCAGTGTGCTACTTGCCTGGTATGTTGCCTATAAAGATATCAAGCTTTCAACGCGATTGACGCTTGCTCTTGAGTTCGCTTCAGTGTCGCTTGTCCTTGTTCTTGTCGGAGTTACTCTTTATAACTATGGGTTCAAGCTTGATTTTACCCAGCTCGTCCTGAAGACAACCAGTCTGGATGCCCTTCGTGGAGGTCTTGTTCTTGCCCTTTTCAGTTTTGCCGGTTTTGAAAGCGCGGCGACGCTCGGTTCGGAAGCAAGGGATCCCTTGCACAACATTCCGAGAGCAATTGTCAGGAGCGCGGTGATTGTCGGCGCTATTTTTGTGCTTTCTTCGTATGCGCAGGTCATCGGTTTCTATGGCAACAGCGTCACGCTCGACAAAAGTTCTGCGCCGCTGAATGTTCTTGCCGACAGGGCAGGTCTCTCCTCTCTTGGTATCCTGATTGATATTGGAGCGATCATCAGCTTTTTTGCCTGTGTGCTTGCAAGCATTAATGCTGCTGCTCGAATTCTCTTTCTGATGAGTCGCCATGGAATTTTTCACAATTCCGCCGGTGATGCGCATGAGACCAATGCCACTCCCCATAATGCGGTGACGATAGCCTCAATTGTTGCCTTTGTTCCGGCAGCCCTTCTATCATTGAACGGGGCGGTGGACTTCGATATTTACGGATGGGTTGGAACCGTGGCGACCCTTGGTTTTATCGTAACCTATATCATTGTTTCAGTAGCCGCTCCAGTTTATCTCAAACGTCGTGGCGAGCTGCAAACGCAGCATCTTGCCATTGCGGTTATTTCTATCGGCATTCTTGGGCTTGCGATTCTTGGCAATCTCTATCCGGTGCCACCAGCGCCTTACAGTTGGCTTCCCTACCTCTTTTTTGCCCTTCTTCTTGGAGGGGTTGCATGGGTTGCGGTCATTCACAAGTTTCATCCCCATGTTGTTGATGAAATTCAACGCGAAACGCAATTCAACAGCGCTCGCTTCACCGTCGAATCAGAGGCGTAATCAACAGGAACCAGTGTTATCATGAGCAACGTATCACGATCAAGCGCTTCAGTTCAGCAGTACCGTGAAAAATCGGAGCTGGTACAACAGGACAGAAGCCACTTGATCCATCCTCAGCATTATCCCGATGAACATCTTGATCCCCAGGTCTGGGTGTCGGGCAGGGGGGTGATGCTGACCAACCTGGAGGGCAAGAGTTTTCTTGACGGACTCAGTGGCATGTGGAATGTTTATGTTGGTCATGGACGCCGGGAGTTGGTGGATGCTGCGGCTGCCCAGCTTCAAACACTTGCTTTTGCGACGGCTTATGCGGGGTCAACAAACAAGCAGGCTATTGAACTTGCCAGAACGCTCAAGCGGCTGGTCTATCCGGGCATTGAGGCTTTTTTTTTTACCCTCGGAGGCTCTGATGCGACCGATACCTCTATCAGAACGGCTCGCTTCTACTGGGGAGCAAAGGGGCGTCCTGAAAAGTTCAAGATCATAGCCCGAAAACTGAGTTATCATGGTTCGACTATTGGAGCTGCGGCAGCAACCGGTGTCGATGAGTTTTCTGGGGTCTTCGGGCCGAGGGCAAACGGATTTTTGCATATCGATTCGCCTTACCCCTACCGGTTCACAACAACAAGAACCGATGTTTCTCCAGGAGTGGCGGCGGCGGATCTTCTGGAAGAGGCAATTCTGCGTGAGGGCCCTGAAACGGTCGCAGCATTCATTGCTGAACCGGTGCAGGGCGGCGGCGGCGGGGTGATCATTCCACCTGCGGATTACTTCCCGCGTATCCGCGAGATTTGTGACCGCTACGATGTTCTGCTGATCAGTGATGAGGTTATTACAGGGTTTGGGCGCACCGGGCGGTGGTTTGCCCTTGAACACTGGGGAGTGGAACCGGATATCGTGCAGTTTGCCAAAGGGATTACAAGTGGCTATTTCCCGCTTGGAGGTGTCGGAGTTTCGGGTGCCATCAAGGAGGTGATGGATTCAGCGGATTCCGCACATCGTTGGATGCACGGGTATACCTGTTCCGCACATCCCGTCGCCTGTGCCGTGGCCCTTGCGAATATTCGCATTCTTGAAGAAGAGAATCTTGTAGAGCGATCCGCAACGCTTGGTGCACAGCTTCTCGAACAGTTGCAGCCGTTGACCGCCACAGCGCATGTCGGAGAGGTTCGCGCTCTTGGTCTGCTTGTCGGAGTTGAGCTGGTGGCCGACCAGGCAACAAAACAGCGTTATGAGGAGAGTGCCGGGCTTGGCAGAAGAGTAAAGGATGAGCTCCTCTCTCTCGGTCTCTGTACCCGGGTGACCGACGATATTATCTGCCTTGCCCCTCCATTGGTGATCAGTGAGGGGGAGATTGACCGGCTTGTTGCTCTGGTAAAGCAGGCGGTCGCCAACACCACAGGTCTCTGAAGAATTCATTATAAACCCCGAAAAAGTTAAATGCCATGTCAAGAATTTCAAAAGTCATTTATGAGGAGGCTTCTCCTGAAATCCGGCAAGAGTATGATAAAGTGGTCGAACATCATGGTTCTGTCTCGAACATGAAAGCGACGCTCCTGCATTCTCCGGCGGCGTTACGGGCGGTGCTTGAGTGGTACACGCTTTTTGGCAAGGTTAAGCCAGTACTCGGTAAACGACTGAGTGTGTTGTTCTGCAATGCTATTTCAAGGGAGAATGCCTGTACCCTTTGCGCAACCTACATGCAGAAAGAGATTGTGGACGGCGGCGAGGATCCTGAACAGCTCCAGTTGGATGACCGCGACAAAACCATTGTTGCCTTTGGCCGACAGCTTGCTGCGGATCCGAACCGGGTGTCGGATGAGCTGTTTGCAAAGCTTCGCAGTTATCTCAATGAAACCCAGATTGTTGAACTGACGGTTTTCGGCGCACTGATGATTGTCAATAATGTCTTCAACAGTGCTTTGCAGATTGATGTGGATGAAAGCTTGTCAGCGTATGCGATCCAGCCGGAAATTGCCTTTGCAGGTTCATCACATTTTCAGAACGTGAAGGAGTCTGTATGAGCGAGAGAACACTTCATTTTGATACTCTTCAGGTTCATGCCGGTCAGGTTCCTGATCCGTCGACCGGAGCTTGTGCGGTACCGATTTATCAGACGACATCTTTTGTCTTCAAGAACTTTGAACAGGCAAAAGCGATCAGTTCTGTGGAGGAGTTTGGTTTTGATTATACACGCATCACCAATCCGACCAATGAAGTTCTTGAAAACCGTATCGCTATTCTTGAAGGTGGCAGCGGGGCGCTGACCGTCGCCTCTGGTTCAGCGGCAACGGCCTATTCCATCCTGAACATTACCCATGCTGGGGATGAAATTGTGGCGGCAAAAACACTTTATGGCGGCAGTTTTAATCTTTTTCAAAATACACTGCCAAAACATGGGGTACGCACTCATTTCGTTGATCCGGTTGACCCGGAGAATTTTCGCAAGGTGATCAACGACAAGACTCGGGCGATCTTTATCGAGACCATCGGCAACCCGGATATCAACATCATTGATTTTGAACAGGTGGCGCGTATTACTGAAGAGAACGGTATTCCGCTCATTGTTGACAATACCTTTGGAACTCCGTACCTCTTTCGTCCTTTTGACTACGGGGCCAATATTATTGTTCATTCCGCCACCAAGTATATCGGTGGTCATGGTACAAGTATCGGCGGTCTGATTGTTGACGGTGGAAATTTTGACTGGTCACTGAGCGGCAAGTTTCCTGACTTTACGACCCCTGATTCGGCCTACAACGGTTTTGTCTACTGGGATCGCTGGGGAAATTATCCGGGGGCGGGCAATATCGCCTACATCATCAAGGTCAGGCTCCAGTATCTGCGCGACCTTGGCGCCTGCATGAGCCCTTTCAATGCGTTTCTCTTTCTTCAGGGTCTTGAAACGCTCTCCTTCAGAATCTCCCGACAGGTGGAGAGTGCCCAGAGGATTGCCGAATATCTTGAGTCGCACCCTGAGGTTGCATGGGTATCGTACCCGGGACTTGCCAGTAGTCCATATCATGGGTTGGCACAAAAATATCTGCCAAAAGGCCCGGGCGCCATTCTTGCATTCGGTGTCAAGGGCGGTTTTGAGCGAGCTAAAAAATTCATTGAAGCCATGAAGGTTTTTTCATTTCTGGCGAATGTGGGGGATTCAAAATCACTGGTGGTCCATCCGGCAACGGTCACTCATGGACAGCTCACGGAGGCGGAACAGCGGCTTGCCGGGGTAAAGCCTGAGCAGATCCGCTTTTCGATTGGCACTGAACATGTTGACGATCTGCTCTGGGATATTGCGCAGGCGTTTGATGCATCCGCCTTGTGACAGGTTGCTGATGATTGATGTCGAGTGGAATCATAAACAATAGCTTTTTTATGGTATGCAATATGCCGTTTAAAAGGGATTTACAAAGTTCGTTTTATTGTCGATTTTAATCAATCGAAATCATAATAAATATTATTCGCGGTTATGAAATCAACTTTCATCTTGTATATCGTTTGTTGTTGTTTGCAAATGCATTCTGACATACAAGTTTTCGCGCCAAGATAGTACTTGATATACAGTACCAAATTTATAAAAAAGCCGATTCTGATGGTCAAAGAATCGGCCTTTTGTTTACCAGAATATTTGAAAGAACCAAACTTTGAATTGAATCTTGATATGCACTATTCGAGTATTACTGCCAGGCAGCGGAAAGTGGAAACACTAATCAGATGAATGATGCCGGAAACATTAAGCGCATGGTAAAGCTATCTGTCAGTGATCTTGTTATCGGCTATCTCGACAAGCAGACCGGCCATACTATGGTGGCTGTTGATAAGGTGAACCTCGATGTCAGGGAAGGGGAGTTCGTAACAATTGTCGGCCTTTCAGGTTGTGGAAAATCGACATTTCTCAATGCTATTGCTGGCCTTGTTAAACACCAGTACGGCGAAATAAGGGTAAATGACCGGATTGTAAATGGGCCAGGTAGTGACAGGGCTATGGTATTTCAGAAGGCATCTCTGCTTCCATGGCGAAAGGTTGGGCGTAATATCACTTATGGACTGGAACTTGGTGGAATGAAGCCAACCGAGGCAAAAGAAAAGGCGAGTTACTACGTGAATTTGATTCGTCTAAACGGTTTTGAAAATCATTATCCCTATCAATTGTCGGGAGGAATGCAGCAGCGCGTGAACCTTGCACGTGCATTGGCTTGTGATCCTGAGGTACTGCTGTTGGATGAGCCTTTTGCTGCTCTTGATGCTATTACCCGCGAACTGATGCAGAACGAACTTTTGGAATTGTGCGAAAAGGTAGGCAAAACAGTCCTGATGGTCACTCATCAGATTGACGAAGCGGTGCTTCTTTCGGATCGGGTTATCATTTTTGCGGCTCGTCCTGCCTATGTGTTAGCCGATATCACTATTCCTATTTCGCGTCCCAGGAAAAGCTGTATCAAGGATTCAGAAGAGTTTCGGGGACTGATGAGCCAGATTTGGGCCATCATTGAAGGTAATGCAAATATTGGGGGGGGGATATGAGAAAAGTTACGGTTTTTCAAAAATCAAACAAGGCGAAAAAGGAACAAATTTTCAACCTGCTGCTGGGATCAAGTGTTATCATTCTGTTTTTAGCAAGTTGGGAATTTCTCTTTCAATTCAAAGTCGTTAATCCCCTGTTTATTAGTGCACCATCTCGGGTTGTACTTGCAGAGATCACAATGATCAAGGATGGGTCACTTCTATCAAATTTATCTGTAAGCGCTAAAGAATTTCTTCTTGGCTATGGTGCGGCAATTATTATCGGCTTTCCATTCGGGATTATGCTGGGTTGGTTCAAACTCATCAGAGGTTCTTTTGGCCCATTTATCGCAGCTCTGCAGGCAACACCCCGTATTGCTTTGATGCCACTGTTCATAATTTGGTTTGGGCTTGGTATTACATCGAAGATAGTTGTAGTGCTGATGAGTGCCATTTTTCCTCTGATTGTTAATCTTCGGGTTGCCATGACAACGATTGATTCTGACCTTATTCATGTTGCCCGGGCCTATGGAGCTTCCCGTTGGCAGATATTCAGGAGCATAGCTTTCCCGACTTCATTACCCTTTCTGATGACCGGATTGCGTCTAGCAGCTGGTCGCGGTCTTCTGGGGGTAATTGTTGCAGAGGTGTTCGGGGGTGCAGAAGGTATTGGCTACATGATTCAGTATGCAGGTTCTACGTTCCAGACCGACAAAGTATTTGCTAGTGTGCTGGTCGTAGCAGTAACGGGTATAACCCTTGACTTTACGCTGGATCGGCTTGGGCGCTATTTTGACAGATGGCGAGGCGAAGTAGCAGTGCATTGAAAAATAAACAGATTTAAACAACCATAATCATGATGCTGAACATAATGCCGATAGTAAACAGACTAAGTATCCTTCCGATACTCTTGGTTGCAGTGTTTGTAACAGGGTGTACCAGGAAAATCGAAAAATTATCAGACTCGAATGTTAAGGCTCAAGCTGTTATTAGATTTGCAAATATTGGCGGAACGAATCTTCCTTTAAACCTTGGTTTAAAGAAAGGCTTTTTTGCAGAACAGGGGATTGATCTTAAGATTGTCAGTCTCCCCAACGGTCCAGCTTGTGTTACTGCTGCAGCATCCGGTGAAGCTGACTTGGGTGTTGTTGGATCGCCTATTCTTGTAGGGATTTCCGCAGGAGTTCCAATTACTATTGTTGCGTCGCCACCACATGCTGGCGAAAATTTTGTCTTGATATCAAAACCCCAATACAAGAGTTTTGCGGAATTGAAAGGCAAGGCGGTTAGCCCTGGTAATGTTGGAGGAGGTTCTAGTGATGCATTTCTGATGATTGCCAAGGCTAAAGGATTCAAAAGTTCAGATTTTCAGTTAGTGAACTCTGGTCAAAGTGCAAACTCTTTGGCTGCATTGCAGGCAGGGAGAGTCGAGGCAACAATTGGTTCGGAAATTCTCGGTGTTAAAGCGGAACTGGAGGGTTTCGGAAAGATACTTGAGCGAGCTGAAAAATATTTCGGGCATTATCAGCACTCATTCATCTTTGCTTCTAATCGGTTTATCAAGGAAAAACCGGATGCAGTGAGAGGGTTTCTTGCTGCCTATCGTAAGACGCTGGAGTATATCAAAGCACACCCGGATGAGGCGATTCAGTTTGCGGTGACCGAGTTGCAGCAGGATGAGAAGCCTTATAGAAAGGTTTATGAAAAAGAAATCCCTACCTGGGACACGAGTGGTAAGACTGATTTTGTTGGAACAGACAATGCCATTAAAATTTTAAAAGAACTTGGCGATATACCTTTAAGCGCTCAGATCACTGCGAAACAGATTATTGATGAGCAGTTTCTCACCAAATAAGATATGAGTTTAAAATATTGTGGAGATATAAATTATGGCGATCGTGAGTAGAATGAACATGCTTGCGCTCATTATGATGAGCGCGTTTCTGACCGGGTGTGTCAAGAAAGTCGAAAATTTAGATCTCCTGAAGAACAACAGCAAAACGGTTATCAGGTTTGCTACTGGTTCAGGAAATCTCCCATTAAATTTTGGGATAAAGAAAGGCTTTTTTGCAGAACAGGGAATTGATTTGAAGATAGTAGCTCTCGCAGGTGGTCCTGCCAGTGTTACAGCAGCAGCCTCCGGAGAAGCCGATTTTGGAGGTGTGGGATCGCCTATTCTTGTTGGAATTGCTGCAGGAGTTCCCATCACAATAGTCGCCTCACCACCACATGCAGCTCAGAATTTTGTCTTGATATCAAAACCTCAATACAAGAGTTTTGCAGAATTAAAAGGTAAGACGGTCAGTCCTGGTAATGTCGGTGGAGGTTCAAGCGATGCATTTATAACGATTGCCAAGGCTAAAGGATTTAAAAGCTCAGATTTTCAAGTAATCAACACTGGTACCAGTGCAAACTCCCTTGCTGCTTTGCAGGCAGGGAGAGTTGAAGCAATCATTGAACCAGAAGTTACCGGGGTAAAAGCTGAACTGGAGGGGTTTGGCAAGATACTTGAGCATGCAGTAGACTACTTTGGACATTATCAACACTCCTTCATCTTTGCAACAAACCGTTTTATCAAAGAAAAACCTGAAGCAGTAAGAGCATTTCTTGTCGCCTATCGCAAGACCTTGGAGTATATAAAAGCCCATCCAGAAGAGGCGATTAAATTTGCTGTAACAGAGTTGCAGCAGGATGAGAAACCCTATACAAAGGTCTATCAAAAAGAAATTCCTAAGTGGAATACTACCGGGAAAGTAGATTTTGAAGGAACAGATAATGCCATTAAAATCCTCAAAGAACTGGGTGATATAGCTCCTGATGTTCAGATTACTGCCAAACAGATAGTTAATGAACAGTTCCTCACGAAGTAAGACGAAAAAAATAAAGAGATGTCAGGATTACTGGTGGTTGGTTCATACATCAAGCGAAATTGGGTAGTCTATTCAGCTGGTATCAGTTTGGTTGCTGCTGGTAGTCTGGTCTCAGCACAGATTCCTCGTTTGTTGGGCCGTTTTACCGATAGCCTCCGGAACGGAACGTTAGGCACATCGGATATTTCCGGTTACGTATGGTTGATTGTCACGATAGGTGTGATAAGGGTTACGGCAGGGTGGTGTGGACGCATCCTGGTCCATCGCAAGGGGCGCCAATTGACCTATCGTCTCCGAAAAGAATTGTTCGAAAAATGGGTGACTCTTTCTCCCTCATACTATCATCGTAACAGTGTTGGTGATATGATCTCCCATGCGTTGAGTGATGTGGAGGTTGTGCGCGAACTGGTTTCACAGGGGATTAATCAGGGAGCCAGCGGGTTTGCCATGCTGCTTGGTGTTATATGGCTTATGGCTGTACATGTTGATTGGCGTCTTACGCTCGCAGGGTTGGGGCCTCTTCTGTTTATTCCTCTTCTCGTTAAGTGGCTGGGGCCCCGTATCAGACTGCAATCTCAACGTTCTCAGGAAGCACTTGGAGCTATGGCTCAGACAACAGAAGAGGTTATCGGTGGTATCCGCGCAGTCAAGGCTTTTGGTACTGAGGAGGTTGTTATCTCCCGTTTTGAGAGCAGGGTTGACGCCATAGTCCAAGAAAAGATGTACTTGGTTCACCTCACTGCGTTGTTTGGTGCTCTTGTACCTCTTATGGTTAATCTTGGTTTTATCTTTGTTCTTGCGTATGGCGGATATCTGGTGACAATAAAAGTGATTTCTCTCGGAGATTTCGTTGCATTCACTCTGTACCTTGCGATGTTGCGTCAGCCGATGGAACAAATGGGTAACGTTCTTAACGTTGTTCAGCGATCGGGTGCCTCTTTGAACAGAATTGACAACTTGCTTCATGTTATTCCTGAAGTGCTTGATAGGAAGGCGCCACTGCAGGACACTCCTCTAAAGGGGAATCTTCAGGTTAAGGGACTTAGCTTTTCTTATTCAGTCAGTAACAGGGAAGTATTGCACGACATATCTTTCTCTGTCAATCCCGGACAAACTCTTGGCATCATTGGCGTCATGGGAAGCGGCAAGTCCACCTTGGCAGACCTTCTTTTGAGGATGTACGATCCTCCTGAGGGGACTGTTTTTATTGATGGAGTGGATATCCTGCAATATCCGCTTGCACGCCTCAGAGATGGCATCGCCTATGTACCTCAGGATGGATTTCTCTTTTCAACCACGGTGCTGGAAAATATTACTTTTTCCGACGAATACCCTGATCGCCAGAAGGCTGAACGTTGTGCAGGAATAACAGCTGTTCATAAAAACATTTTGGGGTTTCCCGATCAGTATGATACAGAGATAGGCGAACGGGGGGTTCGCCTGTCTGGAGGCCAGAAACAAAGAATAGCAATAGCCCGGATGATATATAAGGATGCACCTTTTCAGATTATGGATGACTCTTTGAGTGCTGTCGATACAAGTACGGAACGTTTGATTTTAGATAATCTTCGCGAACTGTCAAAGTCGAATCCCGGTTCTCAGGATTCTGCGCTCAAAGTAACTCTCATTATCTCCCATCGTTTGAGTGCTGTTCAGCATGCGGATGAAATAGTTGTGCTTGACGATGGGAAAATCGTTGAACGAGGCAATCATCTATCATTAATTGCCCTAGGTGGGATATATGCTGAACAGTGGTTTATGCAGGCAGGTAAGAACGAAGACGTTGACCTCGAAGCATCAACCTTTGAAGCAGGAAGAGATATTTCTCAACCTGATTTGGATATTGAAATGGAAGCACTGGAAGCCGGTCGTCTGGAGGAGGCTTCATGACTGTACAATCATCAACACGCGGGGTGTTTGCGACTCTTTTCCCCTATATCAAATCGCATCGATCAAAACTTGTTCTCGTGTTTGGCCTGGTGGTGACTGTTGTTGTCATTGATTTGCTACAGCCGTTGCTGGTCAAGGAAGCCATAGATTCCTACGTGACGGTCTCAAAACCAGATTCAGGCGCGATTGTGCGAATGGCAGCGCTCTATTTAGGGCTGGTGTTGTTGGCTTTTGGTTTAACCTACTATCAGGATATAGTCTTGCAGCGGCTAGGTCTATCAATCGTGCGCTCTATCAGGATTGATCTGTTCAGGCATATTCAGCGCCTTGCTCTGCGTTACTTCGATCAAAACAGCGCCGGTCGTATCATGACTAATGTGGTCAGTGACACAGAAGCGCTCAATAACTTCTTTACCCAGTTTTTGGCCAATACGCTAAGGGGCGGATTTACTCTTCTGCTGATCATGTTTTTTATGCTGCGTCTAAATGTGACGATAGCACTTAACTGTTTTCTGTTACTGCCACTGGTTATCATTTTAGCAGTCTTTTTTCAGAGAAAAATCAGGGCGATAAACACCCAGGTCAGGCACCGTTTAGGGGTACTTATTGGATTTTTAGCTGAAAATCTTAGCGGGATGCCGATTGTTCAGATATTTCATCAGGAAGCAAAACAACAGAAGCGTCTTGATCTGCGCAATAAGGAACTGCTTCAATCAACCATTCTTGAAAATCAGTTCTTCTTGCTCTTTTTTAATCTAACAGAACTTTTCGGAGATCTTGCTATTGCCGCTCTTGTCTGGTATGGCGGACGAGGGGCACTTGGGGGATCAATCTCTTTTGGTGTCTTATATGCTTTCGTGGGCTACATTCGTCGCTTTTTTCAGCCCATCAACACTATTTCGCAACAGATGAATACGTTGCAGTCCTCTATCGTTGCATCTGACCGTATTGCTCGTACCCTGCAGGAAGTGCCAGATATTCAAGAGCTTATCGGTGCCAAAGCGCCGGTTATTGCGGGCCGGATCCAGTTGGATGGGGCTTCATTGGCCTATCGCCCTGGGCACCCTGTTCTTCAAAACATTCACCTGACCATTCATCCGGGAGAGCGTGTTGGCTTTGTTGGGGCCACTGGAGCTGGGAAGACTTCCATCATGAATCTCGTTACAAGGTTCTATGATGTCACAGAAGGGTCGGTGGTTATTGATGGCAAGGATGTTCGTGAGTGGCCATTGGATGTGTTGCGGCAAACAGTTGGTATTGTTCAGCAGGACGTCACACTTTTCTCTGGCACTATTATCGATAATATCCGCTTCTTCCGGTCTGAGATTTCTGCTGAAAAAGTTAGGGAGGCCTGCAGGCTAGTGGGGGCTGAACCCTTTATTCTCAGACAGGATCAGGGATATGAAACGATTCTCTCGGAGCGGGGAAGCACACTTTCTGCTGGTGAGCGACAACTGCTCTCTTTTGCTCGTGTCTTGATATTTGATCCTCGTATCCTCATTCTTGATGAAGCAACGGCTTGTCTTGATTCCCGGACAGAAGAGGTTCTTCAGCGAGCCATCCATCGTGTATCAGCTGGTCGTACCTTACTGGTCATTGCCCATCGCTTGTCAACTGTACAGCAGATGGATACAATTTGTGTTCTGGAACAGGGGCGAATCGTGGAGAGTGGTAATCATGGCGATTTGATCAGGCGGCAGGGCTATTATTGGCAGTTGTACCAGGCAGGGTTACTGCAAGAGGAATTTGCCTGAATTGAGCTTGTGAATGTCAAATGTATACATAAACAAAGCATACCAGGGAGATGGTTATGGACATAATAATCGCTGAAAAGGTCAATAAAAAGTTTCAGCTCAAGCAAGGCCAAAATATTAATAATAATGGTGTTGCCTCCAATCAGATTGAAGTGCTGAGCGGCTTTGATCTGAAAATCAAAAAAGGTGAATTTCTGGTATTGGTGGGGCCGAGTGGCAGCGGGAAATCGGTTTTTCTTGATTTGGTAGGAGGCTTGAGTAATCCGACTAGTGGTGTTGTTTATCTGGATGACAAACCGGTGGTAGCGCCAAGTTCTAAAACAGCCTATGTCTTTCAGCAGTATGCACTGTTTCCTTGGAGAACTGCTCTGTCGAATATTGAATTTGGGCTTGAATCGCGGGGAGTTCTCAAAGAAGAACGGATTAAGATTGCCCGAGAGCTACTATCCCTGTTTGGGTTATCTGATTTTGAAGATCGATTTCCTTACCAGCTTTCCGGAGGAATGCAGCAAAGGGTTGCCATAGCTAGGGCGCTTGCCACAAAACCGGAAGTATTATTGATGGACGAGCCGTTTGCAGCTCTTGATGCTCAGACTCGGGAAATTCTTCAGAACGAACTGATCAGGATATGGGAGGGTACCCAAACGACAGTAATCTTTGTAACTCACAGTATTGACGAAGCTGTCTTTCTTGCAGATCGGGTTGCTGTTGTTACAGCCCGTCTAGGAAAGATTAAAGAAATAATAGAAATTGATCTGCCAAGACCAAGAAACGCAGAGCTGCGATCAAGCAATGAATTTGCCGCTAATCGCCATAAAGTTTGGGGTGCACTTAAGGCAGAGGTAAACAAAGCTCAACAGGTTTGGAAACTCGCACCAGTTTTTACTTAGTAGCTCATAAAAAAACTCATAGAATCAAGGAGAATTAATATGTCAGAAGAACTGGTTGTTCCTGCCGGGGTTGTTCAAAAAGCTCGAACAATTGATTTCAGCCGGTATAATAATCGGATAGCACCATTACTGGAAGGCTTGAACACATGGTCACGTGGAATACCTCTTGTACTTGCATTTTTTGCTTTATGGGAGGCATTGCCCCGACTTGGTATTATTGATATGTTATTTCTTCCTCCGTTTTCAACGACGGTACAGACACTGTTTGACCTTATTGTGTCGGGAAAATTGTTACTGCATGTCATAGTCAGTCTTCAAAGATCAGCTATCGGATTTGGTCTTGCATTTTTGATAGCAGTGCCATTTGGATTTTTGATGGGATGGTACAGTAAATTTGAAAGATATACCGACCTGTTGGTGCAAAGTTTGAGGAATGTCTCAACATTTGCTCTTTTACCGATTTTTCTTCTGTTATTCGGTCTGGGTGAGCCATCTAAAATTGCAATTATTTTCTATGGGGCGAGTTGGCAGCTGTTGATGAATACGATCAGTGGAGTTAAGAGTGTTGACCCGATCTACATCAAAGCAGCCAAGTCCATGGGTACCTCAGATTGGGATTTGTTCCGCAAAGTAATTCTGCCTGCCAGTATTCCGTCCATAGCTATTGGAGCCAGACTAGGGGCAAAAATTTCTCTGATGGTCGTTATTGCAGCTGAGATGATTGGCGCCAAATCAGGCCTCGGATTTTTTATCCAGAATGCCCAGTTTAATTTTATGGTTCCGGAAATGTATGCCGGGATTCTGGCGCTCGCCATACTGGGACTAATGGTTAATTATCTCTTGGTGTGGGTTGAAAAGAAAACGACCTACTGGAAGGGTGAAATAGGTAGCTCATTACTTGGGTGAATTTCAGTGAAGAACTTGGAACGGTTTTAATAAAAACGGAGAGATAAGTATGACGTGTGAGTGTGTACATAAGGAATTTATGGAGGTAGAATGGTCAGTTCCGACCATTGAATCTAAAGAGTGTGCCGAGAAGGTTGGTTTGGCAATAGAAGAGATTGCTGATGTTCGTGGTGTTAAAGTAAATTTGCTGTTAAAAACTGTTACGGTATGCTTTGATGACAGTCGTATTGGTCTTCAGCATCTGAAAGAAGTTATGAACAATGCAGGGTTTCCTGCGGTTCTGGTGTAGTGAGTGCAAACTTTATTTGTAAGGATGCGTTAATGTCAGAATATATAAAGGCAACCTCTCCAACAAGAGATAAGCCAATACTCGCATATAAAATCGGCGACTCACTTTACCTTAACATCACCAATAGATGTTCCAATACCTGCATATTTTGTCCAAAATTTGAAGATTACAATTTGCTGGGCAATGATTTATTTCTTGAGGTTGAGCCAACTTTTGAAGAGGTTATGGCAGCTATTGACGAGCCGACCGGAATCGCTGAAATAGTTTTTTGCGGATTTGGTGAATCGCTTATCCGACTCGATTTAGTAATACGAATAGCACGAGAGATAAAAAGGACCTTTGGTTATCCTATTCGCATCAATACTGATGGTCAGGCTAACTTGTTTCACGGTCGCAACATCATTCCGGAATTGACCGGTCTTGTAGACTCAATTTCTGTGAGCTTGAACGCTTCTGATGCTGCCTCATATCTTCAGTTATCCAATACTCCTTTCGGATTGGACGGATTTAGAGGTATTTGCAACTTTATCATTGATGCAAAAAAAGAGATACCAATCGTGATTGCAAGTGTTGTGAATGTCCATGGAGATGATCTTGATGCTTGTCGGAAAATTGCGGAATCACTTGGAGTATTGTTTAAAGTCAGGGAGTTTAAGTAGGAATAAATACACTTTAAATTTCCTCTTTGTTATGCCGGGTGTAGCCTATTTATGTTATGCAATATGCCGCTTAAACGGGATTTTTTTATTTATTAGTTTTTAGGATTTTATTAACCTGAATACGGTATAAATTTTACCAGGTAAAGGTTCTTTTAATTATTAGAAATTAATGGAAACCGAAAATAATCGGAAATTTTTTTATGACATTAAGTGCCTTCTCAAATAGTATATGTTGTTGTTACTAGCTCTAATATTCTGATTAAAAAGTTTTTGCCCCAAAGTAGCACTTGATAATACAAGTAAGTTTATAAGGAAGCCGATTCTTGAAGTCAAACGATCGGCTTCCTTTATTCATAAACAAGAGATAGGGAATTTTTCGAGTTAATTATTTAATAATCTAAAACCCGGAGTGTGAGATGTCGTTAAAAAGAAATTTTTTTGCTGGAGTTGATGTGGGATCGCTGGCAGCGAAAGCCGTAATTCTGGAGGATGGGAAGGTATTTGCGACAGGTCTTGTGCCGAGTGGGTTTGATTCAGTAGAGAGTGGACTGAATGCACTGAACCTGGCATTGGAGACCGCTGGACTGAAAAAAGAGGATCTTACCTATATCGTAGGGACAGGATATGGTAGAGTTTCAGCCCCTTACGCGAATAAGGCTGTCACAGAAATTACCTGCCATGCTAAAGGTGCCAATTTCCTGCATCCAACAGTCAGGACGATCATTGATATGGGTGGTCAGGACTGTAAGGCTATCCGGATAGATGAGGATGGCGCAGTAGTTGATTTTGCCATGAACGATAAATGTGCTGCCGGGACAGGTCGTTTTCTTGAAGTAATGGCAGGTGTGTTCAAAGTAAAGCTTGAAGATCTGGGAGCTTTATCCCTCTCGGCCACAGAGCTTGTGCCTATGAGCAGCACCTGCACGGTATTTGCGGAGTCGGAAACGATATCTCTCGTCGCTAGAGGTGAAAAGCCTGCAAATATTCTTAATGGAATTCATCATGCAATTGCGAATAGAATTTCAGGACTCTTTGCAAGAGTTGGTATAACAAGCGATGTCTTTTTTTCAGGAGGAGTTGCCAAGAATAACGGAATGAAAACAGCGATTGAAGAGGCATTGAAAGTCACTATTGTAAAGCCTGAAATTGATCCGCAGCTAATCGGCGCTCTCGGCGCGGCGGTACTTGCTCGTAACTTTTCCAAAAAAGAGGGCTTGTGGTCCTGAAAAATCAGAGACAAGAGCTCGAACTACCTCATTGACCTTACATAACTATAACATAGAGAGACTTAAGAATGGCAAACACAGATCTATACGAATATCCACCTGAATTGCGTGAAGAGTTTGAAGCAACGGAGGCGATCCAGTTTCGCGATGGATCTAGTGCAACTGCTGCGGATGTATGGCATTTTATGACCGAGATTGCACCAAAGAGATACCCATTTGCGTATACGCAAAAGAAGTATGCCGGGGTACGTTTGTCACGTGATATTCATCTTCCAAGCGCTATAAAGAACCATTACCTCTTGCTCACGATGAATGACCGTATAACCAAGAGTCGAGAGAATGGTGCTCCCGTAATCTTTGTTCAGGGAGGACAGAGCGTCGATCCATACTATGCGGCAGGTGGGATTGCATTGCGTCCGGCAAGCGTAGGGCTTTGGGCTAGAGGTCGTCACGAGGGGCTTGGATTGAATGAGGAGGTGGTAAGGCAGCACAAACAGAAAGAGAAAGCCTATCACGCCATCAGTTTTGAAGCCTGCCAGACTGCTGGTTACGAGAATATTCAGGAAGGAGGTCTTCCTATTGATATGGTTGCTCCGTTTACCTGTTTGCGTTGTTCAGATATTTCATATGGTGTTGAAGCCCATCGGCATGGACCAAATAAAGCGGTAAAGCTGATGAACATAGATTATCCGATGCGTCATCAGGCCGACAAGAAATGGGCAGTAGAATACTTTGCGCAAAATCTTCGCCGGTTGACAAATGAGATTGGCAAACTTGCTGGCCGTGATGTCACTGATGATGATCTCTCAAAAGAGATCAGGTTGCATAACGAAGGGCGCCGTCTTGCTATTGAGACAGCTGAGTTATGGTGGTCTGCAGATCTTCCTCCTACCAACGGTGTTGATCGCCGCTCTCTTTATCAGATGGGAGGGATGGAAGTTCACGGAGACCCAAGTGCAAGCTTGACGGTACTTCGGGAGTCGCACGCCTACATCAAAGAGCGGGTAAAGAAAGGCATTAAGGCAGAAGGAGTTGTTGATAAACCGATTCGTTTGTTTGTCTGCGGATCATGTGTTTTTCCAAATGACTTCCGTATCGAGGAGGCTGGCGCAATCATTGTCGGTCAGGATAATCATTGGAGTGATATCAGCACATTAGTTGAGGAGGATGGCGACCCCTATCAGAACCTTGCGCATGCCATTCTTTCATACCCTTATGAGCAGTCTGTCGAATTAAGAGCTGCATGGACGATTGAGCAACTTAAAAAGTCACGTGCCGATGGTGTTTTGTTTTTATACCAATGGGGCTGCAATACCCAGTCAGCCATTGCCCGTATGTTGTGTGACACCATCAAGCGTGATACAGGAATACCGACCATGATTATTGAGCAGCATGAAGGCGGTAGCGAACAGAGTGAACAGTTGCTGAATCGTGTAAATGCATTCATCGAAATGCTCTGAGGACGACATTATAACGACTAACCTATAAGAGAAAGGAATTTCAACATGCCTATTAAGACACTGGAAGTAATTAGAAAACGCCTCGAGGATCGCCCTGCTGAGTTAAATAAGTTACGGGAGAACGGTCAGAAGGTTGTTGGTTGGACAGGGTATAATGTTCCTGAAGAAATCATACATGCGCTTGGATTTATCCCGATAAGGATTGCGATTGGTGGCGATGACCGACTTGTAGAGGTTGGTGGACGCTATGCATCCAGCAAGAACTGTGTTTTCATCCGTGAAATTGTTGGAGCGTTTTCTGAAAATGAAGATCCATACATTCAGCAAACAGATATCCTTGCTTTTGATGCAACCTGCTTGCAGAATTTCCGTGCAGCTGAAGTGATCGAGTACTACTTTAAAAAGGATGTGATTGTTCTCGGTGTACCCCGCAATTTTTACTGGGAGGAGGGTAAGGAGTACTTTGGAAAAGAGGCTGATGAGTTTACCCGTTTGCTTGAAGAGCGTGCCGGAGTGTCGCTGGACCTGACGAAACTGGGTGAATCTGTAGCCTTGTACAATGATATTCGCAAAACCCTGAAAAGTATCTACTCCTTTCAGGCAGCAAAAGATAACGTAATCTCTTGGGTGGAAGTTTTTGACCTTATTCAGGCGGGTGATTTACTTGATAAGAAAGAGTACCTGGCTCTGCTTCACCAGACCCTCGCAGAATTGCAGGCGCTTCAGCACAATCCGGTTATTGAAGTTGATGGCAATGATGCCAGGATTTTTATTTCAGGCAGCCTGATTCCGCGGGGCGATCGGAAACTGATCAACATCATCACTTCCGTAGGTGGGCGAATTGTTGGAGACGATATCTGGACCGGCATTCTTCCTCATCTTGACCTGGATATAAAGGAGATCTCACCGGCAGGGGTAGCACTTGCTTACCTGAATCGCACTCCTCATGCTGCACTTCCATACCTTGATTTAGAGAGTGATCGACGTCTGAAAAAGCTCCATGAACTTCTCGCCGAGTTCAAGGCACAAGGCGTTATCTATCACACATTGCGTTACTGTGATCCGTTTACTTTCAAAGCAAAGGAGACAAAGGATGTACTGGCCAAGTCTGCTATTCCGGTGCTTGAGATCCATACCGAGTATGCAGGTTCTGATTACGAGGCATTGAGAACCAGGCTGGAGGCGTTCGTCGAGATGATCAAGATCAAAGCTGAATCTGCTGCAGAGGTTACGGTATAACTATAACAATAGAGAGAAATTAGAATGGCTACAACAGATCTATACGAGTATCCGCAGGAGTTGCGTGAAGAGTTTGAGGCAACGGAGGCAATTCAGTTTCGTGATGGTTCTCAGGCGACAGGAGCGGATATTTGGCATTATATGACAGAAGTCGCGCCTAAGAAATACCCTTATGCATATACGCAGAGGAAATATGTTGATGGACGTATGTCACGGGATATTCATCTTCCAAGCGCTATCAAGCACAACTATCTCTTGCTTACGATGAACGATCGTATTAACAAGAGTAGAGAGAATGGATCTCCAGTCATTTTTGTCCAGGGTGGTCAAAGTGTAGATCCTTACTATGCGGCGGGAGGTATAGCGTTGCGTCCTGCCAGCGTTGGCATGTGGTCAAGAGGTCGACAAGAAGGGCTTGGATTGAATGAAGAGGTGGTGAGACGGCACAAGCAGAAAGAGAAGGCCTATCACGCCATCAGTTTCGAAGCGTGCCAGACTGCTGGTTATGAGACGATTCAGGAAGGTGGTCTTCCTGTTGATATGGTTGCTCCGTTTACCTGTTTACGTTGTTCTGACATCTCCTATGGTGTTGAAGCCCATAGGCATGGACCAAATAAAGCTGTCAAGCTGATGAACATAGATTATCCGATGCGTCATCAGGCCGACAAGCAATGGGCGGTGGAATACTTTGTGCAAAATCTGCGTCGGTTGACGAGCGAGATCGGTAAAATTGCCGGTCGTGAGGTCACTGATGATGATCTCTCAAAAGAGATCAAGTTGCATAACGAAGGTAGACGTCTGGCAATTGATATCGCAGAGCTTTGGTGGTCCGCCGATGTGCCGCCGACCAATGGCCTGGATCGTCGACATATTCTCCAGATGGGAGGAATGGAGATTCATGGAGATCCGAGTGCGAGCTTGACGATACTCAGAGAGTCAAAGACCTATATCAAGGAGCGTGTGAAAAATGGTATCAAGGCTGAAGGGGTAGTTGATAAGCCGGTTCGGTTATTTATCTGCGGATCATGCGTCAGGCCAAATGATTTTCGTATTGAAGAGGCCGGTGCAATAATTGTTGGGAATGATAATCACTGGAGTGATATATGCACCCTGGTTAAAGAAGAGGGTGACCCTTACCGGAACCTTGCGCATGCCATACTTTCATATCCCTATGAACAGTCTGTTGAATTAAGGGCTGCATGGACGATTGAACAACTCCAAAAATCGCGTGCAGACGGCGTCTTGTTTTTATATCAATGGGGGTGCAATACACAGTCAGCTGTTGCACGAATGTTGTGCGACACCATCAAACGTGATACTGGAATACCGACAATAATAATTGAGCAGCATGAAGGGGGTAGTGAGCAGAGTGAGCAGTTGCTGAATCGCATCAATGCGTTTATTGAAATGATATAGAATGTACTATGATCACCCCGACGAAATTAAATAATATTGGGTGATCATAGTAATTAATACTGAATATGATGGATTTTATGAGTGAGTGTTATAATAATAACCTGTTTGCGGTATACAATATCCCTTATAAATGGGATTGCTAAGTTGTAATTAATTCTTCTTATTTATGTGCTGAATATTTCATCAAATACTTGTGGATGAATATCAGTATTACTGAATATTTCTGCTTTCCAAATTTATAATACACTCGAAATGTTTTCTGTTATTAAGAATGTTATTTTTGAAAATATTTTTTCACGATGTTGTTGCTACTGTAATGCGCATCTTGATGTGAAAGATTTTGTTTTTCTGTAGTGCTTTAATACATAGTAAAGCATAATGCAGAATAGCCGATTCTTGAAAGTATAGACTCGGCTTTTTTGTTAATAATATTTTCAAATAATAGAGAACTGTTAATATGAATAAAATTAATCCTGTAATTCTTGTTCTTGGAAGTTTGGTGTTTAGTAATGCTAATCTTCAAGCTGCTGAGACTAAAATTCCGGCACCTCATTCTGCAGTAACAATTCAGGCTACTGATGAGGAAAACAAAGTTGAGAATCAATCCGACCAGAATCTTTTTGATTCAACTGGTTCAACTCCTGGTTCAAATAACAGTACAACATCTGTCGACACAGCACCAGTCACCCATGCTGATTTAGAGGGAGTACAAACCCAAATCAATATTCTTCAGGAGCAGTGGCAACGAAAACTGGATAAGGGCACTGTGTTGTCCACTCGGAACGCAAATCTCAGTGGCAGCTTTACGGTGAACTACGGATTCAATAACGGCAATATAACGAGTGCCGGGGTAAACGATGGTTTCAAAGCTGGTATAACCTCTCTTGGGTTCAAAGGCAACCTGCACAGGGACTACGAAGCAGGAAAAAACATTGATTATGCTTTCACTATTGGATCAGATAAAACCACGTTTAATCTCCTTCCAAGTGATCTCTATCTGAGCTATCAGATACTGCCGTCGCTTGACCCGGAAAAACCGTTACTGAATGTTACGGTGGGACAGCAGAAAAAGCCGTTTGGACTTGAAGCAACAACCAGTGATGACAAGAAACCGACGGTTACAGTTGCCCAGTTTGCATCAACCATGAAACTCAACGAACGTGATCTCGGCCTTCTTATCCACGGTGATCTTTTCCCTGTGAATGACTACGGGTTCAAATATCGAGTTCCACTGATTGAGTACAACTTTATGGTGCTGAACGGAAATGGCCCGATTGGATCTGGTAACCTGACAAACGCCGATAATTCTGAGGATCTGTTGGGCAGGTTCGTGTTAAATGCACCGGTTGAATACAATAATCCGTTGCGCGGTCTCTCTGTTGGTACCTCCTTCTACCATGGCCGGAAAACTACGAGCATCACTAATAATAATGTTGCGGTGGCATCGAAAGGAGACCGGAATCGCTTTGGTGCCGATATCGCCTATGTAAATACTCCTATAGGTTTCACCTATGAATATGCTCAGGCGAAAGACCCGGTTGCCGTAACAGTCAACAAAATATCAGTGTTAAATTCTACGAAAAGCGATTCCCAAACATTTACTCTGTTTTACAACTTTGGTGAACAGTTTGTTAAGGGATTCGTGCAGCAGGATCGTTATGATGACTGGTGGCCTACCAGTTATCAGCCGTTTTTTCGAATTGATCGCCTGACTCCGGATACTTCCCTAAGGTCTACCCATACAGACGTTTATACCCTTGGTTTCAACTGGTTTTTTGCCGAAACCACCAAGCTGCAGATCAACTACAATAGAACTCTGTCATATGTAAATAACAATAAGTCCAGTCCTGACAATGCTTTTGTAGCGCAGTTCCAGTTTGGATTTTAATCTGAAGTCAGATACGAAACCAAAATACATCACAAGAACAGTTTAACGTTAATACACAATCAGAGGAAACAGACATGAGAAAAATAGCTTCAGTATTCCTTCTAATAGGGATCATGACAACACTTATATCCGGTACGGCTCTATCGGCAGACAAGCCAAAGGTTATTCGCATAGGCTGCACTGGTTCGAATAGGCCGATTCCTGGAAATGCCTTTGGTATTCTTTATCAGTTGCATCTTCTTGAAGAGGAGTTCAAGAAGGACGGTATTCAGGTGGAGTGGAATGTTTTTAAAGGAGCGGGTCCTGCTTCCAATGAAGCGCTGGCAAACGACGCAGTTGATTTTGTTACATTCGGCGATCTTCCTTCCATCATAGGGCGTGCTCAGGGCAAAATCAAGTTGCTGGCGATTCACGAAACGCGCCGTGCAGCGTATACAATTGTACAGCCTGAATCAAAAGCGAAGTCAATTGCTGATCTGAAAGGGAAAAAATGGGGGGTATCCTATGGCACTTCAAGTCACCTGTACTTCAGCAAGCTGGTTGATAAATTCGGTTTCAAAGAAAGTGATTTCAAGCCAATCAACTTTTCCAGTGGAGATGGCAAGGCCGCTTTTCTTGCCAAGGAGATCGATGCTCTCAATGTTGGCAGCGAGGTGGTTGACTATCTGGCACTTAATCAGGGAAAAGTTATCTATGGAACCGACAAAGCACCGGAACTTAAGGGTACTGCGGGTCTGGTTGTAACAGAGGCTTTTGCCAAGAAATACCCCGAGATCACGTATCGTTTTGTAAAAACGTTTGTCAGAGCGGCCAAGCTTGGTTCAGAACCTGCAAACCGTGAGAAGACCCTCTCTCTCTGGGCAGCAACCGGAACGCCACTCTCCACGTACAAGAAGGAGTATGCAAACATCCCGCTCGCTTTGATCCTCGATCCGATCCCTGATGAATACACGATTTCCCATCTGAAGGACGGTATCAAGTTCTCCAAGGAAAAAGGGATTATCAGGAAGGCGTTTACATTTGAGGAATGGTATGACGGCAGCTACCTGAATAGGGCATTGAAGGAATTGAAGCTGGAAAAATACTGGCCCGCCTCTGATATCAACGGGAAACCAACTCCGCGATAGTACGGCAATATTTTCTTGGCGCCTGTCAGAGGGTAAGGCATGGCAGGCGCCAATGTTGAAATGAAATTAAGGATACGATATAAACGGCCATGAAAAAATTGATAACGCTGATCCTGGGCCTTGTGCTCCCCGTTCTGATCCTGATCGGCATGGAAGTTGTCGCACGCTTCGAATTGACGACAAGTCAACTATTCGTTGAGCCAAAAGTGATTTTTGAAACACTGCTGGATTTGATCAAGGGGGACGAGTTGTTCATCAATCTCGGTATAAGTACCCTTCGTGTTTTCATCGGATTTGTTCTTGGCGGCGCTGCTGGTCTGCTTTTCGGTACGGTCATGGGAATTTCCCGGACATTTGAGTCATATGTCGGGCCAATCTTCAACGCATTGCGCCAGGTTCCGGTTTTGGCATGGATACCCTTGTTTATTATCTGGGTCGGTATTGACGAAGGCTTTAAAATCACCTTCATCGCCGTCACCGCATTCTTTCCCATGGCACTTAATACCTGCGAGGGTGTAAAAGGGGTCTCTAAATCACACCTGGAAGTTGGTGCGGTATTAGAATTCAATCGCTTTAAGCAGCTCAGTACGATTATCATTCCAGCGTCACTTCCTGCCATCTTTACCGGTTTGCGGCTGGTGCTCAGTATTACCTGGATGGCTGTAGTTGGTGCAGAACTTGTGGCTTCCAGCGAAGGGATCGGCTATATGATGTATCGGGCCCGTCAGCAACTTCAGGTGGACACGGTGCTTGTCTGCATTCTTGCAGTAGGTTTAACGGGATATACCATGAATATCTTGCTGGAGCAAATAGAGCACTATTTCCTTCGCAGGCGCAAAGTGGCGGAGTAAACAATGAGTGAACAGGGGGTATGGATATGGATGTAAACAAAGAGGTATTGAAACTTCGCGGCCTGGTTGTCCCGCTTGCACTGCTTGCCGTGTGGTGGATCATAACTAAAAATGAGTGGGTTTCAGCAGTGTTCCTCCCACTACCGGAAACAGTGGCTGCAACATTTGTCAAACTGTTTTTAAAGGGTAAGATATTTGTCGATCTGAATGAAAGTATCACCAAGGTCGCCAAAGGTTTCCTTGTTGGAATCACAGCAGGTTTTTTACTAGGTACGGCAATGGGATTGTCCAGTACGCTTGAAAAGTTATTTGGGCCGTTGTTCAATGCTGTCAGGCAGGTGCCTATTCTGGGCTGGATTCCTGTTCTTATTCTGATTTTCGGTTTGACTGAACTGGCTAAAATAATTTTCATCGCACTGGGTGCCTTTTACCCCATGACGCTCAACACATTTGACGGATGTCGCCAGTTGAAAAAAGAGTATTTGGAAGTTGCCCGGGTTTTTGAATTCAACAAGCCCAGGCTTTTGTGGCGATTCATTCTCCCATCGGCACTCCCGTCCATACTGTCAGGCATCCGGGTTAGCATGAGTGAGGCGTGGATGCTGGTAATCGGTGCGGAGATATTTTTCAAAACCCGCGGTGGTCTTGGTGATATGATGTGGGAGGCGAAAACCAGGGTACAGATGGATATTGTGTTTATAACCATACTGATAATAGGCTTGATTGGTTTCATACTTAATTATGTCATGAAAATACTTGAGAACCGCCTGTTGCGCTGGCGGATCAGTAACTGAAAAAAAGGGATGTTATGACACAACGAGGAACTCTTGATATTGTAAATCTGAAGAAAACATTTAACGTCAACGGTAATACGACACCGGTCCTTGAAAATATCAACTTGAAAGTCAAGCAGGGAGAATTTGTTTCAATTATCGGACCGAGCGGTTGCGGAAAGACGACGTTGCTGCGTCTGGTCATAGGGTTGGAAAATTCCTACGAGGGACAAATTCTCCTTGACGGCAAACGCATTAATGGGCCGGGGTTGGATCGTGGCGTCGTCTTTCAGGATCACCGACTGTTGCCTTGGCTGACCGTCGAGCGCAACGTAGGGCTCGGTCTTGAAGGCAAGCGCAACGGTAAAGTCGTGAACAAGGAGATAGTACAGGCGCATCTTAAACTCGTCGGCCTGCAAGGCTTTGAGAAGGTCTACCCGGCACAACTGTCAGGTGGTATGGCACAGCGCGCTGCAATTGCCCGTGCTCTCGTCAATCAGCCTGAACTCCTGCTTCTTGACGAACCGCTTGGAGCTCTGGATGCGCTGACCCGAATGTATATGCAGCTGGAACTGGAGAAAATCTGGAAACGAGAAGCTCAAGTTACCATGATTATGATCACTCACGATGTTGAAGAGGCTGTATACCTCAGTGACAAAGTTGTGATCATGTCGAGCCGTCCCGGTACTATCAAGAAAATCATCCCGGTGGAACTGCCGAGACCGCGTGATCGGGCGAGTTATGACTTTATGAAGCTGAAAGAAGAAATCCTTGAAGAGTTCCAGCTCCATGCCGAGAATGTTTTTAGTTACGCAATTTGAAGGAGTCAAGCACCTCTCGGTCTGGGATATATCTGTCAGTGTTGATGTGAAGTCATTGACCTATTCCATTGTTGTTCTGAAAGAGGTTGGTGATCTGGATAAAGAGGTGATTCTGACCATTGAACAGCTTGTGGGTTGAGGTCTCTTCAAATATAATCAGGTTGTCTGACGTAATAGTTCAACTTCAGCACAAAAAAAAGGAGATTAAAAAAATGGGACAAAAAAGCGAAGGTACATTTTATTTTGCCGGAGTCGATATCGGTTCCAATTCGGCTAAATCTGTCATTCTAAAGGATGAGCAGATTATTGGTCAAGCGATCGTTCCGACAAAAGCAGACGTGGAAAAAAGTGGTAAAGCAGCATTGTTTGCCGCTTTGGAGTCGGCCGGTATTTCCGCTGAAGATCTGAGCTATACTGTGGCTACCGGTTACGGCAGGATATCGGCATCATACGCCGATGAAGTAATTACTGAAATTACCTGCCATGCCAAGGGAGCTCATTATTTCTTCCCGAATGCCACGGCAATCATCGATATCGGCGGGCAGGACAGCAAGGCGATCAAGCTGGATCACCATGGCAACGTTGCTGATTTTGTCATGAACGACAAATGCGCTGCAGGTACCGGCAAGTTTCTTGAGGTGATCGCGCGGGCGCTTGAGGTGTCGATCGACGATCTCAGTCTTAAAACCCTTGCAGGAGACTTCGCCTGCCCCATTAACAGCACCTGTGCCATTTTTGCGGAATCTGAAGTTATCTCGCTGCTCGCTAGCGGTGAGAAAGAAGCAAATATCGTCAAAGGTCTTCACTACGCTGTTGCCAAGCGGGTTTCGACACTGTTTTCCCGCATCGGAAGCAAGGATGGAGAAAAGGTTTTTACGGGGGGAGTGGCCAAAAATGCCGGTCTGAGATCAGCTCTGGAAGAAGTTCTTGGTACGACACTGTTAGTGTCACTGGTAGACCCTCAATTAAATGGTGCGGTCGGAGCTGCTATTCTGGCTCGCACAAACAAGCTTGAAGAATTGGAGTATGAACATGCCTGAAACATTGAAACGATTTGAAGAAGCACTTGAGCATCGGCCGGGAGAGCTTGTAGAGGCTCGTCAAAATGGCAAAAAAGTTGTTGGAGTATTCTGTTGCTATACCCCTCTTGAGATCATTCACTCTTTGGGATTGATTCCGCTAAAACTCGGTTGGGGTGGCGATGACGAACTGGCCGAACAGGGGATAGAGTACATAACTAATATTCAGTGCCCCTACGTCCGCCAAACCATCGGTGTCTTCAAGGAGGGCAAAAACCCTTATGCCGTCAATACCGATGTCATCACCATTTCAGCCGTGTGCCTTCAGGAGTACCGTATGGTTGAAGTACTGAGGTACTATTTTGGCAAGGAGACTCTGACTTTATCGGTGCCGAAGAATTATTATCTCCCCGAAGGGAAAGAATTCTTTGAAAAGGAGGTCGAGGGATTCACCGCCGAACTGGAAAAAATTGCCGGTAGAAAACTCGATCCGGATTTGCTACGTGCATCTGTTGACCTGTATGCGGACATCCGTAACAATACCGCCGAGATCTATGACTATCTGGCACTGGATTACAGCCCCATAACATGGAAGCAGGTCATTACAGTGATCCATGCCGGTTTCTATCTCTCTCCTGAAAAGCATCTCTCTCTGCTGAAAGAACTGAACAGCGAACTGAAAACCATCCAGATGTCAGAAAAGGTCAGGCCGATAAACTCTGTTCGGCTAATGATATCCGGCTCCATTATTGCTCCCGGCAACACGAAGATCATAGATGTGCTTGAAGAGTTGGGGGTCACGGTTGTCGCCGATGATATCTGCTCCGGACAGAGGACCTTTGCTGGTTTTACCGTGAAGGAACCGACTCTTGCCGGTCTTGCCGAAGCTTATCTTGACAGAATACCCTGTGCAGCACAGCTCTACCCGGATCAGAAAACCGACAAGCGCCTGGAGAATATTTTCCGGCAAATCAAAGATCATCGTGCCGACGGTGTCCTTTACCATACGCTCAGATTTTGCGATCCCTACACATTCCGCGTCCAGGAAAACAAGGAACTCCTCGATGCCAAAGATATCCCGTTCCTTCAGCTACATACCGATTATGGCGCTAACGATATCGGTCAATTGCATACTCGCATTCAAGCCCAGATGGAAATAATCAAACGCAGAAAAAAGGAGGTACACCATGCCAGATCACAAAAAGCAGTATAAGGATAAGGTACTCACCAAGGCCTACGAGGATTTTGTCAACGAGAACAAGGAGTATCTCGAGAAGGCACGGAATATCTTTCTGAAGGAAAAAGGGCTTACTTTTCGGGATGGCACCTATCTGTCACCCGAATATATCTGGGACTGGATCTTTGTGAAAGATGCCCCGGAAAAGTATCCAAATATTTTCATCGGTTTTCAAGGGTATGATCTGGAATCACCCAGTGTTGTTAAATTCATTTATCTCTATTACAGCTTTTATGATCGCCTGATCGCCGCAAGTGATAACGGTGTCCTGATCGTGAACCGCAAAGAGACAATCCCGGATATGTTTTACGCTCTTGGCAGCATACCGATCAGGGGTGGTGCAGGAGCAGCACTCAGGCATCAGTCGCTCTCAGTTGTTCCTGATAATTTTGAAGCTTGTGGCGCAGGTTCTGCCTGGGCCTGGAAGGACAATCGGATCCCGTTCGGTGCGCAAGTCGTGCCAACTGGTGTTCACTGTTACGACACACCCAATAATGCCCTTGCAGTTCACCGCGCAGGCAAGGTTGATATACCGATCTTTTATCTGGATAACCCCATTGGTTCAGGTGACGCGGAATGGGCCATCGACTACCGGGTGAAGACGTTGCGCAGGGCGGCAGAAGAAATCGCCAAGCTGAATGGAGCAACAGTCGATGATGAACGCTTGAGACGTGAAATAATCATCGGTAACAAGGTTAGAAAAGCCGTCTGGCGGATATACGAGGTACAGGCAGAAAGCGATCAACCTCCATTCACAGCACATGAGTTCGAAACAATCATTCATGCCGGTCACAACTGGGCCGGAGAACCTGAGGCGTTTCAGGAGGTATTGGAGGGTATCGCTGTAGAGGCTAAGGAGAGGCAATCCCATAAAGTTCATGGTACTGTGAATCATAAAAATCCTGTCAGGATCTTTGTTGGTGGTGCCTGCACCCATTTCAGGCCTCTGATCGGCCATACTTCAGGAGCGGTGCCGGTAGGCGTAGAATGGTTTCTGGTACCATCCCACGGCAGCCTGAATGAAGAAGGCGATCCCTTTAGAGCTCTGGTGGAGGGTTTACCCCTGAAATCCCTGACAGTTCCTTTGGAAGAACATGCGGATTGGATCGTGGATCGCATCAAAGAGTCTCGGGCGGAAGGTTTCATTTATGGTTATAAATGGGGGTGTAACTTTGCTTCATCAGCCGCGCTCGTGATCAGCGATGTGGTAAAGAAAAAGACTGGCATTCCCACTTTGATCATGGAGACTGACTTTATCGCCAAGCAGGCCAACGAGTCTGGTGGAGGTCTTACCCGTGTCGAGGCTTTCATTGAGATTCTCAAGCAGAATAAGCGCCTGAAGGGCGGCGTTCCCGAGAAACGACACATTAAAAAGCCAAACTACAATTCAGCTCATGTCGTTGTTGAGTGATTATTTTGGAACAGTTGATATTTGTGTTTGACAAAACGCATTGTTTTTTTTGTCAAAAAAACTGAAAAAAACCGTCAATACATATTATCTGCTTGTAAATAAGAGGGTTAAACAATGAATAATAAACTTAAAATCGTTTCTCTTACGATTATCACAATAGTTGTAGCTGGAGTTTTATGGTTTGTTATTAATCCAGTCAAGCCAAAGACAGAAAATGTTACAATTCGAGTACTTGAATCTACTGAGCCAACCCAGTGGGAACTTGCAAAAAAACTGACAGGGAGGGATATTCTTGCAGAAGAAGGTGTGACGCTCGAATCGATTCGTTCTGTTCAGAGTGGTGGTGGTACTGTTGCACTCCAGGCGCTTTTGGCTGATAATGTCGATACGGCCAGTTCGGCATGGCCGACATGGATTAATATTATTGCACGTGGCGGTAAAATCAAGGCGCTTCTCGGAACTATTGTTTCGACAAAAGACAATAGAAGCGGCAACAGTGGTCTTTTGGTTCTTGAGGAAAGTAACATAAGAACTTATAAAGGATCTTGTTGGTAAACGGATTGCCGTCAATGTGCTGGGAGCAGAAGCTGATTATGTTATTCGGCAGTACCTGAAAAACAATGGAGTTTCAATTTCCGAGGTGGAGTTGGTTGTAGTGCCGGCAGTAAATCAGGAACAAATGCTTCGTAGTAAGCAGGTTGATGCGGCAGCATGGACAACCAGTGGAGGTACCTATTTTGAGATGACTGTCGAAAAAGGCGGGGTACGTGAAGTTCCGGGTACAAGAAACTACGATGTCAAGGGAGAGAGCGTTCGCCATGGCATTGGTTTCAGAAACGACTTTATTGCAAAACATCCTGATGTCGTCAGGCAGTACATCCGTGCTTATGATGTTGCAAGGCGTATCGTCTATGATGCATTTCAGAAAGATCCGGAGCGGGTAAAAAAAGCTTATGCCGATATTTCTGTCGGGAAAGGAGGTAATCCTAAGCTGGCAAAGTATTACCAGGCTACCAGTTGGACTCCCGCCTTCCCGTTTATCCGTGACCAGGATTTCCAGTGGTGGATTGACCGATTTATAGAGAATGGAGTCCTGAAACCCGGACAGATAAAACCATCCGATGTTTATACCAATGAATTTAATCCATTGTATAGAAAATAATGAAGCATACTATCACCTGCCAGCAAGCGCAACGACGTGAAGAGTCTTGTTGGCAAATTGGCATATTCGTCGGGGAGAGTTTCTGATATGCGTAATATTTTCCGACTTACGGCTTTTGTAAAACCCTATCGAAAACAGGCATTAGTTTCGCTGTTGCTGCTTACAGCCGTGGTGGGAATGGACTTGAGTATTCCTCGTCTTATCCAGAAAATCATTGATAAGGGCATTCATCAGCAAAATCAACAGGTGGTTATTGATACAGGCCTGCTGATGCTCGGGATCACTTTCCTGAGTGTTTTTTTTGCAGTTGGTTCACACATACTCTCTGTCAGGGTAGGCGAGAGCGTTGCCCGCGATATTCGTGAAGCACTGTTTCTCAAAATTCAATCCTTTTCATTTGGAAACATCGACAGACTGAACACCGGGCAGCTTATGGTACGTCTTTCGAGCGATACTTCAGCCGTGCAGCGTGTAGCACAGGTGACGCTGCGCATCGGTACCCGATCCACATTGCTGATGATCGGCAGCCTTATCCTGATGATTAAAACAAGCAGCACCCTTGCACTGACTATTCTGCCATTACTGCTTATAACGTCTGTGCTTATCGTCTTTTTTGTGATGAAGATGGAGCCGCTTTGGTGCTCAGTACAGCGACAGCTCGATCGTTTGAGTACCGTGCTGCAGGAAAATATTGCAGGGATACGGTTGATCAAGGCTTTTGTCAGGGGCACATTTGAGTTTGCCCGTTTTAACAAGGCAAATCAGGCCTTTTCACTCGACTCGATAAGAGTCATGAAGTTCATGGCGAGTATGCCGCCGCTGTTGACACTCTGTATTAACGCAGGTATGGTTCTGGTGATATGGGTGGGAGGGCTTGATGCTATCCGTGGTGAGTTGACGATCGGGCAGGTTGTGGCGTTCACGAATTACCTGCTGACAACCATGGCTCCACTGATTTTTATGGCCAATTTGGGGAATGCCTGGGCAGGAGGTATTGCCTCATCCAAACGGATTACCGATGTGCTCAATATTCTTCCAGATATCCATGATAATGCTGGAGCAAAGAGGATGCAGGAAGGTACGGCGGGGAGGATCGTTTTCGAAAATGTCTCTTTCCGCTATAATAGAGAGTCGGACACTCTGCTCCTCGAAGCAATCAGTTTTGTTGCTGAGCCGGGCAAAACTCTTGCAGTTCTCGGAGCCACAGGTGCAGGAAAATCAAGCCTTGTAAACCTCATTCCACGGTTTTACGATGTCTCTTCAGGCAGGATTATGATTGACGGGATCGATATCAGGGAGGTAACACAGGACTCCCTTCTTAAAAGGCTTTCTATTGTTCCCCAGGAGACAATTCTCTTTTCGGGTACCATTCGTGACAATATTCGTTACGGAGTGCCGGGCGCCACCCATGAAGAGGTGATTCAGGCAGCCAAAACAGCCCAGGCTCATGATTTTATTCCTGGTTTGCCGCAAGGATATGATACCCGTGTTGAAGAGCGAGGCGTTAACCTGTCGGGAGGGCAGAAACAGCGGATTGCTCTTGCAAGGGCGTTACTTGCATCACCTGGAATTCTGATTCTTGATGATAGTACAAGCGCCGTTGATATTGACACGGAGATAAGAATACAGCATGAACTGGCGCGAATTCATGCCAACTGCACGCTGATTGTTGTTGCCCAGAGAGTCAGTTCGGTACTGAACGCCGACAAGATCATTGTGCTTGATAAAGGCCGCATTGTTGGGCAGGGTAGCCATGCTCTACTTATGCAGAGCTGTGCCATTTACCGGGAAATCTACGATTCACAGTTGGGTGGTGATCGGTCAAGGGATGAGGCCAATATAGTATTGGAGAGAGAGGAGTTCGCATGAGCAGCTACCAGAACAATGGACGAGATACCCGCAAGCATATCGGGATTGGTAATGCTGCTGTGCAACCCGGCAGAATTGAAAAGCCGAAAAATTCAACAGCGGCTGTTCAGCGGCTGCTTCGCTATCTCTCACCTTTCCGCATCAAATTATGGGCAGTTGCATTTCTGGTTATTTTTTACTCTCTGCTTGGTCTTGCTGGTCCTTACCTGATCGGTATTGCCATAGATCGCTTTATTCTGCAAAAAGATGTTGCTGGTCTTGAGAGCATTGCACTGTTGATGGTTGTGACCTATCTCTTGTATAACCTGTTCCAACTGATTGCAGGCTGGATTATGGCCAAAGTCTCTCAAACTGCCTTGCGACAATTAAGTGGCGACCTCTTCACGCACATACAGACGTTGCCTGTCAGTTATTTCGATCATAACTCTTCAGGTGGCTTGATGAGCAGGCTGACGAATGATATTGATGCCATTAATCAGGCGGTATCGCAAAACGTTACCTCACTGGTAGCGAGCGTTCTTTCTCTGATTGGTATCATGATTGCCATGTTTTTGCTTGATCGATGGCTTGCCTTGACGGCCCTCCTTGTTATTCCAGTCATGATCTGGTTTACGCAGTATGTTGCCCGCAATACCCGCAAGGGTTTCAGGGAGCTGCAGAAACAGCTTGGTGAGATGTACGGTGTTATGGAAGAGTCTATCAGCGGTCTGAAAGTGATCAAGGCATTCCGTCGTAACGCCGAAGTGATTGAGCGGTTTCAGAGTCAGAATGAGAAGGTTTTCAAAGCAGCCGTCTATGCCAATAGCTACGCCATGATGCTTATGCCATTGACCAATGTTCTTGGGAACCTTTTTGTGATCGTCATTGCTGCCGTTGGTGGGTGGATTGCCCTGAAAGGGTTGGCGACTGTCGGTGTTATTGCCACTTTTATCATCTATGGACAGAATTTTATACAGCCCCTTCGCCAGCTTGCGAATATGTATAACACCATTCAGTCAGCCCTTGCGGGTAGTGAGCGAATCTTTGAAATTCTTGATATTCCCTCAGAGGTTGATGTCTCACTCGAAACAGTCCCTCTGACGATTGCTGGAACTGTCAGTTTTGACCATGTGACCTTTGCCTATGAGAAGGGAGCGCCGGTTGTACGGGATATGACCTTTGTTGCAGAGCCGGGAAAAACAATTGCACTGGTTGGCCCAACCGGGGCAGGAAAAACCACCATCATCAACCTTCTGACCCGTTTTTATGAGATCAGTGGTGGAGTAATCACCATTGATGGCCGTGATATCCGGGAGTTTGGCAAGGCGGCCTTGCGCAGAAGGCTTGGTATAGTGCTTCAGGACACCTTTCTCTTTTCCGGCACTGTGATCGATAATATCCGTTTCGGTCGGCTTGATGCTAGCGATGAAGAGTGCATTCATGCGGCAGAGCTTGCTGAAGCTGACGAATTTATTCATCAGTTGCCCCAGGGATATCATACCGTTCTCTCAGAACGGGCAGGGAACCTGAGTCAGGGCCAGCGTCAGTTGCTGGCCATTACCAGAGTTATTTTGGCAAATCCAGATATCCTGATACTTGATGAAGCAACCAGCAGCGTCGATACACGGACAGAACTTCGTATTCAGAAGGCGCTTTTGAGACTCATGAAGGGAAGGACAAGCTTTGTAATTGCTCATCGGCTCAGCACCATTCGCGATGCAGATCAGGTACTGGTGATCGATAATGGTACCATTGCAGAAAAAGGAACACACCATGAACTGCTGCAGCAGAAGGGGATATACAGTAACCTTTACCTGAGTCAGTTCAAAGGACTGGTAACTCATAATGGAAACGGGCAGCAGAACTATGATCCTCCGGGGTAGTCCAGTAACACAATAACTGTAATTTGTATACCGTTATTGTGTTACTGGACTTGTCCATTATTATATTATTTTATAATCAGTTATTCAGCATTCACAAAGAAATTAGAGCGCCGCTAAATCCAGACAAAACGGGAAAATGCGGAAAAGGTTTATAGATGTGACAAATATAACAGAGGTGCCAGGAATTCAGTTTTTGACGGAACAAGCACAGGGAACAAGTACAACAATGAGAGAAAAAAAATATTCAATAGTGTTACTGCTTCTCGTCACTGCTCAGCCGGTTCACGCAGCCGAGCGAATGACTTGGGAGCAGTGCGCCAGTGAGGCTCGTCAGGCTCATCCCGACCTCTACAGCGCACTGGCGGTTCTGCAGCAAGCTGAATCGGACAAACGCATCACCAAAGGCGCACTGCTTCCACAGCTCAGTATCGGGGCAAGCTCTCAAGAGAGCGGCAGCACGGCAAAGGCAAGCAGCGTCTCATCACGCTTCAACTACTCCATTTCGGCTAATCAACTGCTTTTTGACGGCCACAAAACCGCAAATCTGGTGTCGAGCAATGAAGAATCGATCAAAGCTGCCCAGCAGAACTACAGAGCAATCTCTTCCGACGTCCGATTTTCCCTCCGCTCAGCATTCACCGAGCTGCTCAATGCGCAGGAACTTGTCGCTCTTGTCCGCGAGATTGCTGCCCGGCGCAGCAACAACGAACGGCTGATCAATCTTCGTTACCAGGGCGGCCGCGAACATATCGGTTCGCTTCGCCAGGCAGAGGCCGATCTCGCTTCAGCAACGTTCGAGGTATCGCAGGCAGAGCGCGGCCTTCTGCTCGCCCAGGCAAAACTCGCCTCGGCAATCGGCCGTGACCAGCATACTCCGCTCAGTGTTGAGGGTGCGTTCAGGGCCACAGAGCTCTCTGCGGTAAAGCCTGACATCGCTCTGCTTGCCAAACAACACCCGTTTTTTCAAGAGCTTGATGCACAAAGCAGGGCCGCCCGCTATGCGCTCGATGCATCCCGCAGCGCATTCGTCCCGCAGCTCTATCTCACCGCATCGGCCGGGCGCAGCGCCATTGACCAGCTCTCAGTCAATCCGGTGGACTGGAACGGCGGTGTTACGCTCTCCGTACCGATCTATGAAGGGGGAACCGGCCGGGCGCGGGTATCGCGGGCCATGGCGGTGCTGAGTCAGGATAACGCCCGTGAAAAGAGCGGCTATCTGCAGCTCTACGACAGCCTCGAAGAGAGCTGGAAGGGTTTTGTCGATGCACGTCAGTTGGTTATAGTGCGTAAAAAGTTTCTTGATGCAGCCGTTGAACGCTCTACCATTGCCAACGCGCAGTACTCAAATGGACTTTTGAGTTTCAACGAGTGGATTATTATCGAAAATAATCTTGTCAGTGCTAAAAAAGAGTATCTCAATGCCGGGGCAAATCTTTTGATTGCCGAGGCTCAATGGATTCATGCAAAAGGAGGAGGACTTGAAAGTCAGCAGGAGTAAAATTCTTATCACTATTGTTGTCGCCTCAATTATTCTTGGTGTGGCAGGTTTTTTTATTTTCAAAAGTGGCAGGAGCACGGAAAAACGCTTTGACAAGATTCGACCGAGCAGGGGCACCATCAGCGTATCAGTATCGACCACCGGAGCGGTAGAACCGCAGAACCGGGTAAAAATACAGTCATCGGTCGGCGGCAGAGTTGAGGAGATTCTTGTTCAGGAGGGTGCCATTGTAAATAAAGGAACGGTACTTGCACTGCTTAGCTCCACCGAGCGAGCTGCGCTGCTCGACGCCGCGAAACTGCAGGGAAAAAGTGAGCAGAGTTACTGGAACAATGTCTACAAAAAAACAACCGTCATCGCGCCAATGGACGGTCAGGTCATTGTACGCAGCGTCGATCCTGGCCAGACCGTAACGATGAACGACTCACTTTTTGTCCTCTCCGACCATCTGATTGTCAAAGCCTACGTTGATGAAACTGATATCGGACGGGTTAAAACAGGCCAGAAAGCGGTGATAGGCCTTGATGCTTATCCTGATATCCGGGTGAACGGCGTTGTCGGCCATATCTACTACGAGTCACATCTGCAGAACAACGTGAACATCTACAACGTTGATGTGATTCCTGATCGCATCCCTGATGTCTTCCGCTCCGGCATGAGCGCCAACATCCGCATCATTGTACAGGAAAAGCTCAATGCACTGCTCCTGCCACTGAGGGCAGTACAGAGCAGGCAAGGTCGCACCGGCGTGCTTCAGAGAAGCGAAGAGAGAGGAGTCAGGCCTCATTTTCGTCCGGTGAAAACCGGTCTGCAGGATGAAGGCAATGTTGAGATTGTTGAGGGGTTGACGGACAGCTCCGTGGTGCTGCTCCCGGATTCAATCTTTGTGCTGCCGAAAAACAGCGGCGGCACCAACCCCTTCTCCCCCCAGCGTAACCGAAGGAGAGAATGAGCACACCACTTCTTCAGCTTATAGATGTGCACCGCACCTACCAGATCGGGGAGAGCACCGTTCAGGCGCTGCGCGGTGTTTCAGTGACGATAGAGCGTGGCGACTTTGTGGCCATCATGGGCGCTTCGGGATCAGGCAAATCCTCGCTGATGCAGATACTCGGTCTGCTCGACACGCCAGACAAGGGCGACTACCTGCTGCTCGGCCAGAATGTCAACACCATGACGGAAGATGAACAGGCTGGCGTGCGCAACAATATCGCCGGATTTGTGTTTCAGCAGTTTCACCTGCTCAAGCGCATGAGCGTTGTGGAGAACGTCCGATTGCCGCACATCTACAGCGGCCTCAAAGGGGATTTCCGCCAGGAGGCAATTGAGCGGCTTCGGCAGGTCGGCCTTGACAAACGAATGGACCACACGCCTAACCAGCTCTCCGGCGGAGAGCAGCAGCGTGTGGCCATAGCGAGAGCTTTGTTGCGCGATCCGCTGATCATCTTTGCCGACGAACCGACCGGCAACCTCGATACGAAGAACTCGAGCGAGATCATGAAGATCTTCAAAGAGCTCCATGAAGCGGGAAAAACCATTGTCATGGTTACCCATGAAAACGACATCGCCGCCTACGCAGACCGGATCATTACCATGAGGGACGGAGTCATTATATCCGATGAACGCCGTGCCGGAAGGGAGCCCGTTGTGCCAGCAACAGCCGACCGGAGGTTCGACGTGCATGGCGTAAAACATGTGCTATGGCAGGACGGGCGCTTTATCGGCTTTATGACACAGGCTTTTCAGGCCATACTTGCCAACAAGCTGCGCTCGTTTCTCTCGGTGCTCGGTATCTTTGTCGGCGTCGCCTCGGTGATAGCCATGATGGCTCTCGGTGAGGGCGCCAAAGCCTCCATGCAAGAGCAACTCAAATCGATGGGTTCCAACATGCTCTCAATCAGGGGCGGATCGGCCAAAATCAGGGGTGCTGCACAGGGTGCCGGTGCGGTTGCCCGGTTCACCTTTACCGATGTGGACGACATAGCTACCCTCAAATCACTGGTAAAAAGCGCCAGCGGAGTAGTAAACGGTGTCGGCCGAATTGTGTACGGCAACAAAAACTGGAGTTCGAGCCTCTCCGGTGTCGGCTATGAGTACGGCAACATGCGGGCGACAATCCCCACCGTCGGCCGGTGGTTTACAGAGGAAGAGATCCGGAAACGCGACAAAGTGGCCATTATCGGCGTGACAGTCGTCAAGGAGCTCTTTGGAAACAGCAATCCTCTTGGCAAGACCATCAAGATCAACCGGATCAACTTTACCGTGATAGGAATTGCTCCGGCAAAAGGGTTTTCAGGGCCTCAGGATGAAGATGATGTGGTGCTCATACCAGTAACGACAGCAATGTACAGAGTGCTCGGAAAGAATTTCCTCAGCGGCATCTTCGTAGAAGTAACGCAGCCAACGCTGATTGATCCCGCCAAAAGTGCGATCGACGTACAGATCCGCAAACGGCACCGGCTGAAATCGGATGATGATTCCTTCAATATCAGGGACATGACCGAGATACAGAAGATGCTGAGCAGCACCACCCAGACCATGAGCCTTCTGCTTGGTTCCATAGCCGCCATATCGCTGGTTGTGGGGGGGATCGGCATCATGAACATCATGCTTGTCTCCGTGACCGAACGGACACGGGAGATCGGGCTGCGCAAGGCTATCGGCGCAAGAAAAGGAGATATAATGCTGCAGTTTCTGGTCGAATCGGTCGGACTCACCATCAGTGGAGGTGTGATAGGGATCATAGCAGGTGTCGGCGTCTCGTTCTTGCTCGCATTTTTTGCCGATTGGGCGGTAAAAACATCAATTGTGTCGGTCGTGGTGGCAACAGCATTCTCTGCCCTCATCGGCATATTTTTTGGTCTTTGGCCTGCCCGCAAAGCCGCTGATCTCAAGCCGCTCGAAGCTCTTCGCTACGAGTAATTGAGCTGCTCATAGCAGTATGGAAGAGGGGAAATATTGGAATAAATTAACCGGGGGAAATATGTGGTGGTTCTACGCGTTACTATCAGCTCTCTTTGCTGCCTTTACAGCAATCCTTGCAAAGGTCGGCATTAAAGGGATAAACTCCGATCTTGCGACCGCCATACGAACACTGTTTATATTGGTGATTGCATGGGGTATTGTCTTTGCCCGAAAAGAGGTGGAGGGCATAAACCTGTTGTCGAAACAGAACTGGCTCTTTCTTGGCCTGTCGGGCGTTGCGACCGGTTTGTCGTGGATATTCTATTTCAAAGCTCTGCAGTTGGGCAAAGTATCACAGGTTGCACCTGTCGATAAAATGAGCGTAGCCATTGCCATTATCCTTTCGGCAGTGCTTCTGCATGAAATACTGACCTGGAAAATCCTGATGGGTGCGCTGCTTATTATCGGCGGCTCGGTTCTGATTATTTTATAATTCAGGAGATTGAGACGGCAGCATTCACCGTTTCGGAGGGAATGATTTTGATGATCCTCATTTGAGGTTATATATTAAAACCAAAGAAGCCCGGAGAGTACATGAATATGCCGGGATCAGGAGTTGTCTATGAGGATCTAACCAGAAGTTTCACGAGTTTTCACACGATATGGCCCTTTCTTCCATACATCGAGAACAGCAGCATGACAGCGATCAGGAGCTGGTTGCCAGGGCGATTGAAAATAAAGAGGCATTTGCTGCAATTGTTCGCCGATATCAGGCGCCTCTTTTGAGATATATCGTTCGCTTGGGATGTAAAGATTTATCAGCAGCGGAGGATCTTCTCCAGGAAATATTTATCAAAACGTTTGTTCATCTCAATGATTACGACACATCTCTCCAGTTCTCATCGTGGATTTACCGAATTGCGCATAATGAAATTGTCAGCTATTTCAGAAAGGAAAAGAGTCGCCCAAGCGTATTAGTACAAGGGGATAGTAATTTTCTGTTTGAAAATATGACTGATGATGCCGGTTTGACCGAGCTGGAGGGACAGCGGCATACGGCAGTGGAAATTCAGGCGGTTGTTGATCGGCTTGAGACAAAATACCGTGAGGTCATCGTCCTGAAATTTTTTGAAGAAAAAAGCTATGAGGAGATATCAGATATATTACAAATCCCTCAAGGGACAGTCGCGACCCTGATTAATCGGGCCAAGAAAAAAGTAAAGTATACTTTAGAACAGAGTAAGTAGTGAAGCCTCATGCAGAAGGACAGATCAAAATATATACTTGATGAAATTGAGAAAAGACATGCTGAGCTGATTCCTCGTTGGCGCTTTCTTGTCAAACGACTTAGCTTTTGGCTGCTTGCCGCAATATCGGTTTTAACGGGCGGCTTGGCGATGGCGACGGCCATTTATGTTTTTATTGATAACGATTTCATTGCGGATCACTCTTATATCGACCGTTATTTTATTGAGCGTCCGCTTGTTGAAGATGTCATATCCGCTATACCCTATGTTTGGCTGGCCGCTCTTGCGCTGTTTACTTTGTTTGCGTTTTTCGGATTTCGGCACACCAAAAAAGGGTATCGTTATTCAGCGCCAAAGGTTATTGCAGCATCCCTCAGTGCAAGCCTTTTGCTCAGCCTTTGCCTGAACACCGTTGATGTTGGCGGATACATCCATCGATACCTTATAGAAAATGTTCATGTTTACAATAATCTGATCAATGCCAATGAGCAGCGCTGGACTAATTCACAAAAAGGATTACTCGGCGGCAAGATAATTAAAACTGATAACGTCCGGCATGAGATTGTTTTAAGAGACTTCAGCAAAGGTATCTGGCGCGTTGACATCAGTAAAGCCGAGGTGCGGCCAAAAACACAGATTGCTCAGGGGAAGTATCTGAAAATTACTGGCATAAAAACAGGTCAGCGAACGTTTCAGGCGATTTCAATACAGAGCTGGGAAAAGAAGTATCATAAGCATACGCCTGCACAGACCAGGATTTTGCCGCCAAAGAGCAATCCGGGATCGGATAAGCAATGATTTCAATCAAGAGAGGGTCGCTTAAGGGGATGCGCTTTGTCAGGTGTTTGTCAGCAGATCATAGTAACGCTCTATCCGTTGTGCGATGAGAGCCGTTGCGCCAGTCCTCTCTTGCACGAATTTTCCCGCAGCCGTTCCGCTCTTTTCCCTTTGAGCGCTGTCGGTTGTCAGGGCTTTCAGTGCAGCACTCAGTTCCCTCACATCATGAATGATTGTAGCGCCTCCAGCGGCAACAAGCCATTCCGCCTCAGGGGAGTTGTGACAGTTTGGGCCGAACAGTACCGGAATATTATAAACGGCGGGCTCAAGCGTGTTATGCACATTAACGCCGAAACCTCCTCCCACATAAGCTATCGACGCCAATGAATAGAGCTCAACAAGATAGCCGGTCTGGTCGATGACCAGAATCTCCTGTTCAGGGTCATAGGTTTCACTCAGGCTTGATACCGCTACATAAGCCAGAGATCGGTTTTGAAGCTCCCGATAAAGGCGTGCCATATTTTCAGCATTGACTTCATGCGGTACAAGAATCAGTGACGGCCGTTTCTCAAGCTCCAGCCAGGCGGGAAGCAGCAGCATTTCATCACGATCCCAAACACTTCCGGCAACCATTACCGTGCGGTTTTCAAAGAGAGGCTTGAGGTGATCAACCTTCGCACAGTTCCGGCTGCGCAGAAAGACCTGGTCAAACCTCGGGTCGCCTGCTGTTTCTGCCTGTTGGCAGTTGAATATCTTCCTGAACGCAATGGTATCCTTTTCTGATACCGTATAGAGGTGATCGAACAGGTGAAAAATAAATCTGTAAAAGCCTTTCAGCACGGGTTTGAAGTACTGAGCCTTCTCTTGGAGTACCGCTGATGCAAGAATAAGGGTTGCTCCCCTTTTTTTTGCTTCCATGATATGGTTTGGCCAGAAGTCATAGCGCATGAGAAGAAGCATATCAGGCTTGAGCAGCGAGATCAGTTTTCTGGCATTGCTGCGTGTGTCTGTTGGCAGATAGAAAACTGCGGCGGCATCGGGGAAGTTTTTTCGAGCGTTATATCCAGAATCGGAGAGAAATGAGACAAAAAGAGTGATCTCCGGGTGCCTCGCTTTCAGAACGGCAATGATCGGGCGGGCCTGTTCGAATTCACCAACTGAGGCCGCATGGACCCATAAGGTGAAGGAGGTTGAGGGGAGACTGCCAATTTTTTGTTTCAACTCTTCGAAAACTTCTTTTCGTACCCTGAAAAAAGTCTTGAGCTTGGGGTGCAGAGGGCTGAAGAGCCTTGCAATTCCAAGAAATACAGGGAGAAAAAGGGAGTAGAGTACAAAGGCAGGGCTCTTCATAACAATCTAAAAGCATGGTTGTTGACAAAAATCGGCGTAAAGGTAAGAATAAAGTTTACACGATTTCTCATTGAACAAAAGATATGTGTTTGAACTCTGCAATTTATTATGTATTACTTCTTTTTATAAAGCGGTTGTTTTATAAAGTAAAATTTAAGAGCTAACACCGTTATTCATTTCAAAAATGAACGACCAGCGCTTCCTCAATTGCTTCTTCGTTTTGTTTCAGGTCAATCGGAAAGAAGTTAAGGTCTTCCCATAAAACGACTTGCATATACAATAAAATAGTAAGAAGGATAAATAGTATAGACAATTATTGTGAAAACAATTCATCCATCACCGTCTCATTCTGCTCCCCTCAGACTGAAAAAATTTCCCCTGATTAAATTCGTCATTGTTCTCTCGCTTTCATACCCTCCCGTCAAGATACTTCAAGCCTCAACTCCGGATGCAGGCAGTCTTCTCCGTGATCAGCAGCCCCAGCAGCAGCTTTTTCCGGATCGGTTTCCAAAGGCTGAGGCTACAGAGAAGCCAGAGCCTGCCCCCGACAGTAACGTCCATATTGAAGTCAAAGGGTTTCGATTCAGTGGATACGAAGGTGTTGCAACTGAGCGTGAGTTGCAACTCCTGGTTGCCGATGCCACAGGCAAAAAATGCACGTTTGGCGACTTGCAGGCACTGACCGAAAAGATCACCGGATACCTCAGAACAAAGGGGTGGTTCCTTTCTCAGGTTTATCTGCCCCAACAAAACGTCATTTCAGGCATTATTGAAATCCAGATTGTTCAGGGCAAAAGCGGCAGCGGTATTTTGTTCAAACGGGACAAATCGGCCAGGATCAGCAAGAGTGTTCTTCAGTCTATAGGAAAAAAGGGGGTTCAGCCGGGGAAACCACTCAACGAACAGTCGCTTGAACATGCTGTGCTTCTCATGAACGACCTACCGGGTGTCAATGCAAGGGCCTCGCTTGTTCGAGGCACCATGCCGGGCAGCAGTGAGGTTGAAATCGCCGTTACCGAGGGATCGCTGGCCTCCGGCAGCCTTTTTGGTGATAATTCCGGCAATCGCTATACCGGCGTATGGAAATCGAGCGGCATGATTTTTCTCAACGATCCGTTCGGTTACGGCGACCAGTGGTCGATGATGCTGACCAGGGCAACAGGACTTAGAGATGGTCGGATAGGCTACAACTTTCCCCTCATGTACAATGGGCTTAGGGGCAATCTCTCTTGTTCCGCCATGCACTATACCCTTGGTGAAGAGTTGGCTGCCCAGCAACTCGAAGGCAAGAGCCGCATTTACGATGGCGGCTTGAGCTACCCGATGATGCGCAGCCGGACGACGACGGTAACCGCCACCCTGAGCGGTTCTGTCAAGTCGCTGACCGACAGCAATCCCACCATGGATATCAGCGACAGGAGCCTCCAAAGCGCCACTCTTGGCCTCAACGGAACCCATTACGATGCACTTTTTGGCGGTGGCTACACAAGCTGGAGCGCTGGCGCCACAATCGGAAATTTCCATGAAGCCAAAGCCGTTGAGTCGGCGATCACGAACAAGACTGAAGGTGACTACACCAAATTCAACCTTGCTCTTTCCCGGATGCAGCGCCTGACAGAAGCAGCAACCTTTGGATTATCAATGACCTCCCAGTTTTCTCTCAACAACCTCGATTCGAGCGAAAAGTTCAGTCTTGGCGGGCCTTACGGCATTCGGGCCTATCCCGTAGGTGAAGGATCGGGTGACGGAGGGCAGCTCATCAACGCGGCTCTTCGCTATAATATTCCTTTACTCAGCGCTCTGGGAAGTTTTCAGCTTATGGGGTTTTATGATGCCGGTCACGTCGTCCTGCGGCAGACTGAGACACCGGTCTCTCTCGGCACCGCCACCAACCTGAACGACTACTGGCTGCAGGGCGCAGGGGTGGGGCTGAACTACAGTTTTGGGAGCAGCTTCAGCGCCAGGATGAGCTGGGCACACGTTCTTGGTGACAACCCAGGGAGAAGCACGATGGGGTTTAACTCTGATGGTAAAGCCGATCGTAGCCGATACTGGTTGCAGGGATCGTTATCCTTTTGACGGGTTCAGGATAAATGCCGCAGGCATGGAAGAGTGATAGAATTATTGAATTGTTTCAAATGTAATGAACGCTAAAGTACTGATATAATGAACAGGATATTCAACGTCATCTGGTCAAAAACCAAAGAGACGTGGATTGTTGTCTCCGAAAGGGTCAAGACAAACGGCGGAGTTCCAAAATCACCGCTGAAGAGCCTTGCCCTGCTTGCAGTCATGCTGCTCGCGGGTGCGCCTGCGTATGGGCTTGACCCTGGCGCCTTGCCCGGCGGCGGGCAGGTGACGGCAGGCAGCGCCACCATTGGTGTCAGCGGCACCCAGATGACGGTGAACCAGTCGTCGCAGCAACTGATTGCCAACTGGAACAGCTTCAACATCGGCGCCAATGCTGCGGTGCGCTTCAACCAGCCCAACAGCGCTGCCGGTGCGCTCAACCGTATTTCCGGCCAGAGCCCGTCGCAGATTATGGGCTCGCTCTCATCCAACGGGCAGGTTTTTCTCCTGAACCCCTCCGGCATTATTTTTGGTAAAACTTCCCGTGTTGATGTTGGGGGGCTGGTGGCCTCGTCGCTCAGCATCTCCGACAGCGATTTTCTGGCAGGGAAAAACAGGTTTTTTAACACAGGGGGCAACGCGGGTAGCGTGCTGAACCAGGGGGTGATCAATGCCATGCCCGGCGGGGTTGTTGCCCTGATTGCGCCCAAGGTGAGCAACGAAGGGAGCATTACTGCCGATGGTGGCAGTGTAGCGCTTGCTGCCGGGAAGCAGGTTTCGCTTGATTTCAAGGGCGACGGCCTGATTACCCTGACGGTGGATCAGACGGCGGTGGATGCCGAGGTTTCCAACAGCGGGCTGCTTCAGGCTGATGGAGGGATGGTGGTGATGAGCGCCCGATCGGAAAACGCCTTGACGGCGCAGGTGGTGAACAATGATGGTGTTGTCAGGTCCAATACCATGAAAGCTGAAAACGGCCAGATAGTTCTGGATGGAGGCGAGAGCGGGCTTGTCCGCTCCAGCGGCACGCTTTCTGCCAGGGGCGACGATGCGGGTGAAACCGGAGGCCGTGTTACCATGACCGGCGACCAGGTGACCCTGGCCGGAGCGGCAGGGGTTGATGTTTCAGGCAGTGATGGCGGAGGTACTGCCCTGATTGGGGGCGACTGGCAGGGGAGTGGCACTCTGCATCAGGCAACCACCGCTACCGTGGAGCAGGGCGTGAGCATTGATGCGAGCGCTATCGGGAGTGGTAACGGAGGCAGAGTGGTGGTGTGGAGCGACGTGGGCAACGATGCTTCACTCACCACCGTCAAAGGGACAATCAGCGCCAGGGGAGGTGCCCAGGGAGGCGATGGAGGCAACATTGAGACATCCGGCCATACCGTCAATATTGGTGGTGCCACGGTTTCTGCTGCTGCGCCAAAGGGAACGGGCGGGCTTTGGTTGATTGATCCGGCTGATGGAACAATCAATGCAAGTGTTGCCACCTCCTATCAAACCACTCTCAACAGTGGCACCTCGGTGGTTAATCAGGTGGGTGGTGATATTTGGGTCAATTCCAATATTGCAAAGAGTGCTGGTAACGCAGCATCCCTGACGCTGCAGGCGACTGGCGGGATTTACGTCTCTGCTGGGTATACCATCAGCGATACGGAATCATCAAGCCCGTTGAGCCTGAGTTTGCAGGCGAGCGGTCCGATCCGATTCTTCGACAATAGCAGTGCGTTTACGGCTGTAGAGATACACGGGATACTTTACATGGGTGGTTATAGCGGCGGCGCCACCTATGCTACCGGTAACAGTACGTACATTGCGGGCATTTACGTTGGCAACAACACCACTCTCTCTGCCGCAAGCATCACGGCTTATGGGCAGGGGGCGGTTGGTGCCAGTACCTCATCGGTTGGGAATGGGGTTGCTGGTAGTATTGGCTGGAATGGCGGTGACGGTAGCAGGGGCGCGGACGGTGGCTCTGGGAATGGGAATTCCTATGTAAACGCAGGGTGGTCCGCCGGTTCTGCAGGCTCTTTGGGTTCGAGCGGTGGCTCCGGGACAGGTGCATCCGGCAGCGCTGGTGGCTCAGGAGGTAGTGGCGGTAACGGTGGCTGGGGTGGTGCTGGGGGTGACGGTGGATATAATGGGGCCAACGATAACGGATACCAGGCAGGATCAGGTGGCTTGGGTGGTGCTGGCGGCAATGGCGGTTTGGGTGGCACTGGCGGCGCAGGCGGCACTGGATTTGTTGGTGGTGCTGGTGGCGCTGGTATTGCCTTGGGAAATGCAGCTCACCTTCTTTCGACGGGTGAGGTTGACCTTACCGGTATCGGCGGGACTGGCGGTGCGAGCATCGGTACCGCCGGAAGCGGTGGCGCTGGTGGAGATGGTGGGAATGGCGATGCTGGAAGCAGCGGTGGCCATGGGGGTTTAGCAGGTTTATATTCAAATTCTTATGGATGGGGCGGTAATGGCGGTAATGGTGGCAAGGGGGGAGACGGTGGCGCGGGCGGTACTGGCGGCATTGGTGGGCAAGGTGGTTCGGGTGGTACCGGTGGAGCAGGTATTCTGGCAGGAGAGGGAGCGTCAATCATTTCAACTGCCGATGCCATTAAACTTGCTGGAACTGGCGGCAAAGGCGGAGATGGAGGAACTGGCGGTGATGGAGGGACTGGCGGACATGGCGGTCAAGGACGACGAGGTGGAGATGGTAGTTATGGTCTTACGGGTGGAAGCAATGGCGCTGGTTTGACTGGCCGGGGCGGATCTGGTGGATCTGGTGGATCTGGTGGTACAGGTGGAGCTGGTGGCAACGGGGGCACTGGTGGTGTTGGTGGTGCAGGCATTCAGCTTTTATCCTCGGTGATCGTTCAGGCATCGTCTGGTACCATCATCTCGTTGGGTATTGGAGGTACAGGAGGAGCTGCTGGTAAAGGCGGTGTTGGTGGCTTGGGTGGTTGGAGCTATGCTGCTGGATCCGGTGCCACCGGCGGCGATGGCGGCCAAGGCGGGTTCTACGGCACACCCACACCTAATGGAAACCAGGCGCCTGCTGGCAGTGGCGGCAATGGTGGCACCGGAGGAACAGGTGGCGTTGGCGGAACAGGCGGCACTGGAGGAGTTGGTGGCACTGGTATTGATTTGTCAATCAGCAGTCGACTCATTGCTGAAAGCGGTTACACGCTGACTGCTACTGGAGGCAATGGAGGAAGTGCAGGCAGCGGCAACACTGCTGGTAACGGTGGAATTGCTTCTAATGCTTCTGGCGGCAATGGCGGCAATGGTGGTAACTATGGTACGGTCGGAGGGTGGTATACCAATAGCTGGGGAGCCAATGGCGGCAATGGCGGCAATGGTGGTTCCGATGGTCAAGGTGGCCGTGGCGGAGAGGGAGGGAGTGGTGGTGCAGGCGGCGCCAGCGGAACTGGTCTCACAGTGGCTTCATCAATACTTGCAAGTAGTTCTGGAACCGTCAGCATTTCAGGTGCTACAGGCGCTTCAGGCTCTGCAGGTGTCGGTTCAACCGGTGGATCGGGTGGCTGGCCGTATTCCTTCTACCAGGCTCCAGGGGGTATTGGTAAATCTGGGTACAATGGAGGGGGAGGAATTAATGGTGTGAATGGTACGACTGGTTCATACGGTTCGACCGGTATATATGGCTTCGACGGCACGGCTGGTACCGCCGGTTTACGGGGCTACCAGTTTTCCAGCAGCGGCAACTCATTTATTGGCGCACTTGATGGCTTTTCAACGGGCTCATCGGCAAACATTTCACTCACCTGCGACACGGTTTTCAGCGACAGTTCTCTGACCTTCGCCTCAAGCGGTACGCTCACGATTCAGCCTGCCACTGCCGGTACGACTATCGGTGTGGCCAACGGTGCTGGCACGCTGCAGTTGCCGTTCACTTATTCCGCCGGATTTTCTGACATCACGATCGGTAATGCCTCTGCCGGTACTATCACCATTGGCGCTACGGGGGTCACGCTTTTAAGCAATACATCCTTCATCAGTGGAAACAATATCACCATCAATGGTGCACTCAGCGACGCAAGGCAGGTACTGACGCTTATCGGCGGTGGAAGCGGCAAAACCGTTTCCGGCAGCGGTAACATCATGGCGGGCAGTTTGCTGCTGAATGGTGTCGGTACCGCCTACACGCTGAACAGCGCAACCGGAAACAGCGTCGGCATACTGGCGGCTTCCACGGGTGCCGGAAATATCGCCTTCTATAACAATGGAGCATTGACGATAGGCACGGTTGGCAGTACGGATGGTATAACCACCAGTGGCACCGTGGATGTGGAAACGCTGACCGGCAACCTGACTCTTGCTAAAAGCATAGCAAGCTCGAACACCGGCACCAGTGCGGTGACACTGGTTGCAGGCAAGAACAGTGCGGTAGGAACCTCTATGGGTGGCGATCTCCTTATTAGCGGGACTCCAGTCATTACCACCGGAACGGGAGGACGGACACTTCTCTATACAGGCAGCGTTACCGGCAGCACGCTGGTGAGCGGGCTGGTGGCTTCCGGCAGCGGCAATTTCCGGTATAACAGCACGAAAAGCGTTACCGGGTACGCAACCACCTTGGGCAGCAGTGGGATCTACGGGATCTATCGTGAGCAGCCCTCGATTGCAGTAACAGCTAATGATACGGTGAAAACTTACGACAGCCAGCCATATTCCAGTAATGCCGGTATTACCTATGTGGGTCTTCTCAATGGTGATACAGCAGCAACAATCAGTGGAAGCATCAATTATGGAGGAACCAGCCAGGGTGCTGTAGACTATAATGCACTCAACTACACGATTGTGCCCACCGCATCTGCCCTGGGCAGTACTCTTGGTTATGGTTTTACCTTCACGAATGGTACGTTGACCATCAACAAGGCGCCTCTTACGGTGACGGCGGCTTTCAATTCCAAGACCTATGACGGGAACCTCTCTGCGTCTGCAACGCCGACGATAACCGCTGGCACATCAACCAAGGGAAGTGATGTTGCAACTCTGACGGAGGCATACAGCGACAGGAATGCCGGAGCGGCAAACAAGACGGTGACGCCTTCTGTGACCATTATGAATGGTGTCCTTGACAAGACGTCCAATTATGATATTACCCTTGAGGACAATGATGTCAGCACCATCACCCAGGCTCCTCTGACGGTTACGGCAACTTTCAACTCCAAGACATACGACGGGAACCTCTCTGTATCCGCAGTGCCGACCATAACCTCTGGCTCAATCAAGTCAGGTGATTCGTCTACTCTGGCAGAGGCATACAGCGACAAGAATGTTGGCGTAGCGGATAAGATCGTTATTCCATCAGTGACCATTTCGGATGGTGTCGACAATGTGAACACCAATTACAATATTAATTATGTCAATAATACCTCCAGCACCATTACCAGACTCAGCTCCGTAAGCTGGACTGGTGGCTCCACGGGTAATTGGTTTGATCCGGACAACTGGACGGGTAGTGCTGTGCCGGATTTGTCAAATGTTGCCAGTGTGGTTATTCCAACTGGGAAGAATGTGACTTTTGACAGTAGTGTCAGCGGAACGTTCGCTGGTCTGGCTCAAACTGGAGTCGTGAATCTTAACAATATTGGAGCAGGAGCATTGACTTTTGCTGGTGGAAGACTGAATGTTGCCACGCAACTGTCGCTGGCAACACTGAGCCAGTCGGGAGGAACATTAGGTGGCGCTGGCAATGTTAATATCACTGATTTCAGCCAGACTGGTGGTACTGTAGCTAATGCCGGTAATTTTACGGTAACAAACTCGTTCAGCCAGAGCAGTCTTGGTACGGTGGCGATTGGTGGTAATATCGGGATTACCCAGGGAAGTGGTGCACTTGGCTTCTACAGTCTATCGGGCCACAATGTTAGTTTGACCGCCACTGCTGGATCGGCAACTCTTGGAACTCTTGTTGCCACCGGGACACTGGGGGTTTCGGCAAGCGGCGATGTTACCCAATCCGCAGAGAGTAGCATCACAGCCGCTCTTGCGAGCACGCTGAACTCGACCAGCGGCAATATCCTGCTGAAGAATGCAGCAAACGACTTCCAGAGCACGGTTGCGGCGAGTGGCAAGGATATCAGTCTTGTAGATGCGAACAGTATTGAGCTGGGCGAAGTTGCGACGACAGGCATGTTTGGAGTATCAGCCGTTGATGACATTACTCAGAAGACTGGCACGAAGATCACAGCCGCTCTTGCGAGCACGCTGAACTCGACCAGCGGCAATATCCTGCTGGCCAATGCAGCAAACGACTTCAAGAGCACGGTGGCGGCAAGTGGCAAGGATATCAGCCTTGTCGATGCGAACAGTATTGAGCTTGTCGACGTGACGACGACGGGCACCTTCGGCGTGTCAGCGGCGAGCAACATCACGCAGTTATCAGACACGAAGATCACAGCCACTCTTGCGAGTACACTGAACTCAACCAGCGGCAATATTTTGCTGGCCAATGCATCAAACGACTTCCAGAGCACGGTTGCCGCAAGTGGCAAGGATATCAGCCTTGTCGATGCGAACAGTATTGAGCTTGTCGACGTGACGACGACGGGCACCTTCGGCGTGTCAGCGGCGAGCAACATCACGCAGTTATCAGACACGAAGA
>Ga0118677_10000245_pt1 | contig 116407 bp, 102 predicted proteins | sample AliMusrvi5mmetaG_FD_86154 | JGI IMG/M metagenome (GOLD analysis project Ga0118677, IMG submission 86154)
CCCCTACACGCCGCGCACCAACGGCAAGGCCGAGCGGTTCATCCAGACGGCGCTTCGCGAGTGGGCTTACGCCGCCGCCTACCAGAACTCAAGCGAGAGAGCCAGCGAGTTGCCCCGCTGGCTCCACGAATACAATCATTTTAGGAATCACAAGTCGTTACAAAGGAAAACGCCCATGAGTCGTATCGGCGAGAGAGTGAACAACGTCTTGCAACTCCACAGCTAGAGGGCGAGCCCCCCTCGCCCCGGCGAACCCCCGGAGGCCACAGCCATGAGCAAGAGCCGCACGCCTTTCGCCAGCGCGTCCGACACCCCGGACACCGCCGTCAAGCCCAGCCACCACCACCCCGTGGGCCTTTTGTACACCCTGCTGCGCCACGGCCGCGGCCTGACGCACGAGGAGGCCCGGCGCCGCAGCACCGAGTCCATTGGCGGCCCGCCCGTCAACGGCCCATCCGTCAACAACACGCATGTCAAAAGCACATCCGTCAACAGCACATCTGTCAACAGCCCATCCTCCAACAGCTCACACGCCGACGGCCCGCCCAAAGCGGCCTGAGGCCCAAAAAAAGGCGGCCCCGCAGGACCGCCCTTGTCTGTAAGCAATGGGCCGGACAGGCGCGCCGATTATTCCGACAGCACCACGACCTTCTTGATGATGACGGGCCTCAGCGGCACGTCGGAGAACGGCCCGCGCATGCCCGTGGCCACGCCTTTGATCTCGTCGACCACGCGCTTGCCGTCCACGACCTTGCCGAACACGGCGTAGCCCCAGCCCTGCTCGGTCTTTTCGCGGTAGTCCAGGGAGCGGTTGTCCTTCACGTTGATGTAGAACTGGGCCGAGGCCGAGTGCGGTTCCGCAGTGCGGGCCATGGCGATGGTGTACAGCGTGTTCTTGAGCCCGTTGTCGGCCTCGTTTTTGATGGCCGGGCCGGTGGGCCTCTCGTTCATGGTGATGTCGAAGCCGCCGCCCTGGATCATGAAGCCGTTGATGACGCGGTGGAAAATTGTGCCATCGTAGTGGCCGCTTTTGGCGTATTGCAGGAAGCTGGCCACGGAGAGCGGGGCTTTGTCCTTGAACAGCTCCAACACGATGTCGCCCTTGGTGGTCTCCATCTTGATCAGGACCTTGCCGGGCTGCGGGGTGATCGCCGATCCGGGGGCCGCATCGGCGGCCAGGGCCGAACCGTACAAGGAGAGGACAAACAGGGCCGAGAACAAGGCCAGGCGGAAGAGACGCTGCATTTCGCAAACTCCTTCTGTGGATGGTTACAGGCGGTCGTGCCGCTACGGCTTTCTAGCAGACCCGCGCAGCCACGGCAACGGCCTGGACAAGCCCAAGCCCGGTCGCCTCCTCCGGCCGCCTGCTCCTGCCGCCTGCTCCGGCCGCCTGCTCTGGCCCAGCGCATTGTCTTGCCTCCGGATGTGCGCTAGGGTAGCTTCGTGCGTTCAACCCAGGAGGCCGCCATGATCCCTTGCCCCTGCGCCAACCCCACTGCCCCGCCCACGTCGAAACGCAAGTCTCCGGTCGTCCTGCTGGCGCTCGTTGCGCTGGCGCTGCTGGTTGTTCCGGGTGTTCCGGCGCTGGCCCTGGCCGCCCAGGCGCAGCCCCCACAGGACGCGGCACAGGCCCAGACAGCGTCGGGCCAGACGGAGTTGGACCGAGCTGTTCTGACGCAGGACATGCCGGCAAACGCCGCGCAGGCTCAGGTCAAGCTGGCCAGCGCCGCTGCGGTCGACGCGGATGACCGGGGCCTGAGCCCCGCCGCCTTGCCGCGCTACGTCATCGTCAAGGCCGTGGGCCAGGGCGTGGGCCCAAAAGAGGCCGAACAGAAGGCCCTGCTCATCGCCCGCCTCCTGGCCGCCAAGCGCTATGCCGCCCTTGGCGGCGACAAGGTCCTGGACCTCTCGCCCCAGGGCATGCGCATCATCGCCAGCCACGCCACGTTGCCCATGGGCCTGGCCACGGTGCGCGCCGTGGTCCTGGTGGAGCTGCGCCTGCGCCCCCTGCCCGAACCGCCGCCCGTTGCCCTCGGCCTGCCGGTGCTGCGCGTCAACGTGGACGCCACGCCCCAGGTCATTGTTGAATCCAACCGCCCCTGTGAGGTCCTGATCGCCATCGACTCTGGCAGCGAGGCCGAGCCGGAGTTTTTGCCCGGCGGCAGCGGCGCGGTCTATCGCCTGGCCCCGGGCAAGCCCATGCTGCTGGCCCTGCCGCCAGTCAACACCTCGGCCAACGCACAGGCCAACGCACAGGCCAACGCACAGGCCAACAAACAGGCCAGGCTGCGCGTGCAGGCCTGCACCGGCGGGCTGGCCGCCCCGTCCATGGACGCCAGCCTGGACGAGACCTTTGCCAGGGCCAGGGCGGGCAGGTCCCGGCTGTCCACCCTGGAGGGCGTGGTCTCGGAATGCGTGGAGGCCCGGGCGGCCCTGCCGAACCAGGCGGCCCAGCCCGAACGGACCGAGCGGACCAAACAGGCCGACATGCCCAAGCGCTCCCTGCGCCAGAAGTCACCGCAAGCCCCGGTGAACATGACCGGCGCGGCCGGACGCGAGGCCGGGCTGCCGGTGCCGAACGACCCGGGCAGGAATCAGCCCTAGGCGGCCCCGGCCATGCCCGACCCCACAGCCAGCCTGCCTGCCACTCTGCCCTCCAACCTGCCCAGGAAGGCGCGCGGCCTGGCCGCTGGCTGCGCCCTGCTGGCGCTTTTCTGCGTTCTTCTGGCGGCCTTTCCCGGCGTTTTCACGCGCCTGGAGCTCTCCCTGTCCGACCTGCGCTTCCGGCTGGCCACGCGGCCCCTGGCCCACCCGGACATCGTGTTCGTGGACATCGACGACGACTCGGTGCGCCTGTTCGGCGCGTGGCCCATTGCGCGCTCGGCCCACGCCAGGGTGCTCGACATTCTCACCGACTGCGGCGTGTCCCTGGTGGCCTTTGACATCGTGTTCCACGGCCCCTCGGCCAAGGACGGCGACCACGGCGCGGGCGAGCGGGAGGACGCGGCCCTGGAGGCGGCCATCGCCCGCAATGGCCGGGTGGTGTTTCCTGTGGGCGTGGGGCTGGTGCGCGAGCCCGAGGTGGTGCGCCTGAGCCCGGATGCGGACGACCTGCCGCTTCTGCCTTCGCTGCTGCCGCCGGGGCAGGTGCATGTGCCGGACCTGCTCCAGGCCGAGACGACCTTTCTGCCCCTGGCCCGGCTCTCGCGCCAGGCCATCGGCCTGGGGCACGTTGCCGCCACCCCGGACGCGGACGGCGTGTACCGGCGCATGCCGCTCTATGTGGGCTACCACGGCCAGCTCTTGCCCTCCCTGGCGCTGACGTGCGTGCTGCGGCACCTGGGGGCCAAGGCCCTGGCCCGGCCCGGCGCGCTGGACATCACCTGGCCGGGCGGGCGCATCAGCGTGCCCACGGACGACCAGGGCCTGCTGCCCGTGAACCTGCCCGCGCCCTGGGGCCGGGGATTCTGGCATGTGTCCTACGCCGAGCTGATTGAAGCCGCCGCTGACCCGGCGCGCATGGCCTTCCTGCGCCAGGGGCTCAAGGGCAAGATCGCGCTTATTGACCTTGCGGCCTCCGGCACCACGGACATCAAGGCCACCCCGCTGTCCGAGGCCGAGCCCCTGGCCACCCTGCACGCGGGGCTGATGAACACCATCCTCACCGGCGCCTTCTTGCGCCAGACCCCGGCCTGGAGCTCCGCAGCCCTGGCCGGCGGCTTTCTGTTCCTGCTGACCCTTTTGTACCTGCGCCTGCCCATCCGCCGCTTTTTGCCCGTGGGCGCGCTTGTGTGCGCCCTGTGCCCGGCCAGCGTGCTCGGCATCTATCTGGCCAGCGGCCTGGCGTTGAGCCTCACGGCCAGCACCGGGGCCTGCGTCTTCTTCCTCCTGGGCCTGCTGGCCGAGGGCCTGGCCCGTAGCGCACGCGAAAGCGCGCGGCAGCGGCGCATGCTCGAAGCCTATTTTTCTCCGGCCATCGCCCGGCAGATCCTGGAGTCCGGCACGGACATCATGGAGGGCCGGGGCGTGGACCTGTCGGTGCTGTTTTCGGACATCGCCGGGTTCACGGCCCTGAGCGACCACATGGAGCCCGCCGAGGTGCAGCGCTTCCTGGGAGAATATCTGGAGGAGATGACCGCCTGCGTGTTCCGGCACGGCGGGGCCGTGGACAAGTTCATGGGCGACGGGGTCATGGCCTTTTTCGGCTACCCCGAGGCCCCAGGCGTGGACTCTGTGGAGAACGCCCGGCGCTCGGCCCTGGGCGCCGTGTCCGCCGCCGTGGACATGCAGGCCGCCTTGCGCCGCCTGAACGCGCGCTGGCGCGCCCAGGGCCGCCACGAGATCCAGATCCGCATCGGGGTGAACACGGGCCACTGCGTGGTGGGCGACATGGGCTCCAGGTCGCGCCGCGAGTTCACCCTGCTCGGGCGCAACGTGAACCTGGGCCAGCGCCTGGAGTCCAACGCTTCCAAAGGCGGCGTGCTCCTCAGCGCGCGCACGGCGGCCCTGGTGCGCGCGCACTTCAACCTGAGCGAGCCCGCGCTGATCAAGGTCAAGGGCTTTGACCAGGAGGTGGAGGTCGTCAGCGTGGTGCTGCCCGAGGGCGATGGGGCGTAAGACGAAATCGGCCTCCGGCGGCTGTGGGGCCTGAGGCCCCCCAGACCCTCCCATTGCGCCGAAAGGGCTGTTTCAGGAGGAACCTGAAACAGCCCTTTCGGCTTGTGTGGGCCAGGGGAAGCACAAGCGGGCGATTTCTTTCTTTGCCCTTTCACCAAGCTTCTTAAAACGGCCAACCGTGCGCTGGTTTTCGAGCGTCTCCGCTCGAAAACCAGCGCACATTGCCAGGGCCAGGCCAAGCCGAGGCTTTGGACGTGGTTGCCCCGGCCCAGGCCCTACGGGGGGTCCGGGGGCCTCAGGCCCCAGGCCGCCGGAGGGCTATTGACCTTTGTGCTGTTGATGCGCCAGGGCGGCGCGGACGAAGCTGGGCGCCCAGTGCGGGGTGCCCAGGGCGTGGATGTGCGTGTATGCGGCGAAGGTGTTGGCTGTGACGAGCCCGTCGCGTTTGCCGAGCATGCCCTGGCCGCGCAGCATGCGCAGGGCCGTGGGCAGGTTCTGCGTCTGGCCGCTCTGCTCCATGCAGGCCGAGTAGTGGAACTCGTGCCCGGTGAGGTGCGCGCCCAGCGGATGGAAGGGATTTTCGGCCTCGACCAGGGCCTCCACATAGCCCAGGCCCTGGGGCCGGGGGCACAGCCGCGTGGTCAGCGGGAAGACTCCGGCCAGGGCGTGCTCGCCGTTGTCGCCGTTTTGGTCGATGGCCAAGCTGGCGCAGAGGTACATGAAGCCCCCGCACTCGGCGTAGATGGGCAGCCCGGCCTGGGCCAGGGCGCGCACATGCGCGCGCACCAGGGTATTGGCCGAGAGCGCCTTGGCGTGGGTTTCGGGGAAGCCGCCGCCCAGGTACAGGCCGTGGATCTCCGGCCAGGGCTCGTCCGAGAGCAGGCTCAGGCGCGTGAGCTTTGCGCCCGCGTGCTCCAGGGCCTGGAGGTTTTCCGGGTAGTAGAACCACAGGGCCGCGTCGTAGACGTAGCCGATGACCGGGGCCTGCCCGGCGGCCACAACGGGCGCGGGCCAGGGCACGGGCGGGGCCGGGTCCGGGGCGGGCGCGCTGCGGGCGATGGCGAGCACGCGGTCCAGGTCCACGCAGGCGGCCACCGTGTCGGCGATGGCGTCCAGGGCCTGTTCGCGGCCAGCGTGCTCCTGGTCGGAGACCAGGCCCATGTGGCGCTCGGGGATGGGGTTGTGGACGGCTTTGGGCAGGGCGCCCAGCACCGGCACCCCGGCCAGGCCCTCGATGCACTCCTTCAAAATATTGCGGTGGCGCTCGCCCGCAGTGCGGTTCAGGATGACCCCGGCCAGGTTCAGGCCCGGTTCAAAGGCCCGGCACCCGGCCACGATGGCTGCGGCCGTACGGGTCATCTTGGTGGCGTCGAGCACGAGGATGACGGGCGCGGAAAGCTGGCGCGCCAGCTCGGCCGTGGAGCAGGTGCCCTCCCGGTCCTTGCCGTCGAACAGGCCGCGGTTGCCCTCGATGATGGAGAGATCAGCATGGGCGGCCTTTTCCTGGAACAGGGCGGCGATGACGGCCTGCGGCAGCAGGAAGGGGTCGAGGTTGCAGGCCTGGGCTTTGGCCGCATGGGACAGCCAGGAGGCGTCGATGTAGTCCGGGCCCTTCTTGAAGGGCTGGACCGACAGGCCCCGGCGGCTGAGGGCGCGCATGAGCCCGGCGGAGACAAAGGTCTTGCCCGAGCCGCCGGAGAGTCCGGCCAGGATGATGCGGGGGAAGGCTGTCATGCGGCTTTGGCCTGGGCTGTCCGGGGCTTGGACGATGGAAACGAGAAAAGCCTTGCCCAGGGTCTGGGCAAGGCCCCTCGAACAAAGCCTTTGCGCGGGAGGAGGTTAGTCCTCGCCGTCGGCATGCTTGCCGGCGCCGGCAAGGCCATACATGGACGTGCTGCCGCTGGACCAGAAGACCAGGGTTTCCTCGTTGATCATCTGGGTCAGGATCTTCTTGACGTCACGGCCTTTCTCCTCAGGGAAAAGGGCGGTGAAGTCGTTGAAGTAGAACTTGCTCTTCATCTTGGCCTTGGAGGTGATGAACTCGATGATCTTGGCCTTGGCTTCTTCAAAAACGAGCGCCATGGTGTTGCCCCTTTTGTTGTGAGGGGCGCGGAAGTTGCCCTCCGCGCCCCGTTCTCAGTCGTCGGCTAGAACTTGAACTGCGTGGTCTGGCGCCAAGTGTAGTACGCCGGATCACGGAAGTCGTCGATCAGATGGGCGGAGAACTCCAGCTCGCACTTCTCGAAGAAGCGCTCCCAGCCGATGCGGTTGGCCCAGTCGCCCAGGCGCTCGTACTTGCGGGCGTCGGCGGCGTAGGTGTCCAGGATCTTCTTGATGACCTTGGTCATTTTCGGCCAACGCGGGGGCTCGTTGGGGATGAAGGGCACGACGACCTTGGAGAACTTGGGGGTCGTGATGCGGTTAGAGATCTTGCCGCCGACCATGATGGCGATGCCGTCACCGGTCTTGTCGGCAAGGGGCATGGCCGGGCACATGGTGTAGCAGTTGCCGCAGAACATGCAGCGCTCGTTTTTCACGGCGACGGTGTTGACCTGCTTGCCCTGGAACTCGATCTTGGTCGGGCGGATGGCGCCGGTGGGGCAGGCCGCCACGGCCAGGGGCACTTCGCAGATGTTGTCCACGCTCTCGTGGTCGATGATCGGGGGCTTGCGGTGGATGCCCAGGATGGCGATGTCGGAGCAGTGCACCGCGCCGCACATGTTCAGGCAGCAGGCCATGGAGATGCGCACGGGCGCGGGCAGACGCATGTTCTGGAACTCTTCGAACACCACGTCCATGGTCGCCTTCACGGTGCCGGAGGCGTCCGTGGCGGGCGTGTGGCAGTGGACCCAGCCCTGGGTGTGCACGATGTTGGTGACGCCGGCGCCGGTGCCGCCGACCGGGAACTTGTGGGAGCCGCCGGGGAACTTGCGGCTGTTCAGGTCAGCCTTGAGGGCCTTGGCGTCCTCAAGGGTGCCGACCATGAACTCGATATTGTTGCGGGTGGTGAAACGCAGGTGGCCGCCGCAGAACTTGTCGGCGATGTCGCAGATCTCGCGGATGTGGGTGACGCTCATGAGACGGGCGCCGCCGCAACGCACGGTGTAGACCTTGTCGCCGGAGAGGCCGACGTGCAGCAGCATGCCGGGCTCGATGATCTCGTGGTAGTCCCAGGCGCCTTTGTTCTTGGCCAGGACCGGGGGCAGGAAGTCGGTGAAGTGACGCGGACCGATGTCGGTGATGCGTCCCTCCATCGGTTTCGCGGGATTGTATCCGGAAGAAATGAAAGCCATGATGTTTCCTCCTGTCCTACTTATTTCTGGTGTCTGGAGCGGTAATCAGAGATCTCACGCTGCCAGCCGCCTTCCACTTCCTCTTCCTTCCAGAAGATGTAGGGGTTGTGGCGGGGTTCCTTCACGTGGCGCGGATCAGCCTTGGTGCCGGTGACTTCAAGCAGCTTGGCAAAGCCGAGGCGCTTCAGGGTCTCACCGATGCGCTCGCGGTTCTTGCCTTCTTCCATCCACCAATCCCAGGTGGCCTCGATGAATTCCTTGACTCCAGCGTAGTCGTCGTCGACCTTGATGAAGGGGATGGCCAGCGAGCCCATCTGCGGACCGTCGAGGATCGGGGCCTTGGCGCCGACCAGGATGGAGCAGCCGCGGTCGTTGCCGATCTTGAGCGCGCGGGGCATGACGCAGATGCAATGCATGCAGCGGACGCATTCCTTGTTGTTGATCTCCAGCTTGCCGCCCTCAAAGCGGATGCACTGGCTGGGGCAGCGCTCAACGACTTCCTTCTGGATGTCGAACTTGCCCCAGTTGCGACCCGAGTAGGCGCCGGCGTTGGGGGCCAGCTCGCCGCCGACGTACGCGGCAACGACCTTCTGGTCGACGCGGATCTCGTCGCGCCAGGTGCCGATGAAGCTCATGTCGGAACGGGCGATGGCGGCCACGCAGCCAAGCGAGCAGCCGTCGAACTTGAACTTGAACTTGTACGGGAAGGCCGGGCGGTGCAGCTCGTCCTGGTACTCGTTGGTCAGGTTGAAGCACATTTCCTGCGAGTCGTAGCAGGCGTACTCACAGCGGCTCTCGCCGAGGCAGCAGGAAGGGGTGCGCAGGTTGGAGCCCGAGCCGCCCAGGTCGTTGTTCATGTTGTGGGTCACTTCCCAGAAGATCTCTTCCAGCTGGGGAGTGCTGGTGCCAAGCAGCACGATGTCGCCGGTGGCGCCGTGCATGTTGGTCAGGCCGGAGCCGCGCAGTTCCCACAGGTCGCAGAGCTGGCGCAGGAAGTCGGTCTTGTAGAACATGCCGGAGGGCTGGTTCAGACGCACGGTGTGGAAGTGGGCCACGCCGGGGAACTTCTCGGGCTGATCGCAGTAGCGGCCGATGACGCCGCCGCCGTACCCGAACACGCCCACGATGCCGCCATGCTTCCAGTGGGTCTCACCTTCGACATAGGACAGCTCAAGGATACCCAGCAGGTCGTCCGGGCACTCCGCAGGGATCTGGAAGTCGACTCCCTTCGGATTCGCGTATCTGTGTGCTACTTCCTGCTTGATGTCGGACACAAAGCTGGGCCACGGGCCGCTTTCCAGCTGGTCCAACAAGGGGGTTTTGTGTTTCGCCATTCCCTTAACCTCCGTTGTTTGATTTAAGATGTTGCCACACTCCAAAAACCATCCAGCCATCGCCCGCTGGCGCGCGGACCTCTGCCGGATGCCTTTCCTCCATCCTGCGAAACGCCTTAAGAACGCATTGGCGGGATGAGCCCCGCCCCGTCCAAGTCCAGCGCATGATTCCTGTTCTGTTACGGAAAATCCACCGTCTTTGTCAACATAAATCCGGTAAAACGCACTCTCCAGCAAGCATTCCTGCCCGCCGCCCTCACGACTTCCAGCCATGTCCGCAGGTTGCTTTCCGGCCCGCGCCAGGATAAGCACCGGGGCTTGAGAACTGGCTACTGCACGGTCCAAAAGCAGCCCACCGGGCGACACGCACCATGGGAAACAACGCCGACGCCACCACCGCCGCCTGCCGCCGTTGCGGAGCCTGCTGCCGCAAAAGCGGGCCGGCCCTGCACGCCCAGGACCTGCACCTGTTTAAGGGCCCCGGCGCGCTCAGCCTGTCCCTGGTGGTCACCCTGCGCGCGGGCGAGCTGGCCCTGAACCAGCCCAAGGGATGCCTGGAGCCCCTGACGGACGAGGTTCTCAAGCTGCGCGATCTGGCCGAGGCCGCCAACAGCGACCGGATCACCGGCGGCAGCGGCTGGGCCTGCCCGCTCTTGACCCAGCCCGGCAACGCCTGCGCCCTGTACGAACGCCGCCCGGTGGAGTGCCGCGTGCTGTCCTGCCGGGACACCACGGCCCTGGCCGCCATGTACGAAACCGGCCGCCTGTCACGCGCCGATCTTTTGCCCGCCGGGCACGGGCTTTTGGCCGTCATGGCCGAGCACCAGGCCCTGGCGCCTCCGGCGCGCATCCTCCCCCTGGCCCAGGCCCTGCGCGCAGGCGGCCAGGAGGCCCTGGACGCCCAGGAGGAGCTGACGCGCATGGCGCTGATCGACCGCGCCTTCCGCACCGGCCTGGCCGAGCGCGCGCACATCGGCCCGGAGCTCCACGAATTTTTCCTTGGCCGCGAGATCGGGGCCCTGTTCGCCGCCGCCGGACTTTCCCTAAGGCCGGATGCCCGCACCGGCCTGCGCGTGCAGGCCGACCCCCTGGGCCAGCCCGAGCACATGCCCACGCCCACGCTTTCGCCAACGCCCTCGGAGGACCCGTCATGAAGGACCAGCTCGGCCTGTACTACTACCCCAACCCCCAGCACACCGAGGCGCGCATGTACGTGCGCCGCTTCGGCGGGCGCATCGAATTCCGCATGTGGCACCGGGACAACCAGAGCGTGTGGGACAAGCACAACTGGCTGCCCTTTGAGGTCATTGAGCAGGCTGCGGCCATGTTCAAGGCCAGCGGCAAGGAGAGCGACCCCACCACCTTGTACGATGTCAGCATCGCCGAGCGTCTGCTGGCCGACGGCTAGCCGGACGCCCCCCACCGCGATGAACAGAAAGTCCCTGCCGCTCATTCTGGCCGCCCTGGCCACCCTGCCGGGACTATGGCTCCGGCTCTCCGGCGCGGTTCTGTCCCCGCCGCCCGCCGCGCTGCTGTCCGGGCTGGCCATCCTGGGCGCGTCGTTCCTGCTTTTGTGGGCCTGCGACGTGGCCCAGATGGACATCCCGCAGACGCTGGCCCTGGCGGTGGTGGCGCTCATCGCTGTGCTGCCGGAATACGCGGTGGACATGTACTTCACCTGGCAGGCGGGCAAGCACCCGGGCTCGAGCTACGCGCACTACGCCATCGCCAACATGACCGGGGCCAACCGCCTGCTCATCGGCGTGGCCTGGACCAGCATCGCCGCCATCCACTGGTTCAAGACGGGCCGCCGCGTGTTTTTGAACCAGGACCAGCGCACCGAGGTGCTGTTTCTGGGCCTGGCCACGGCCTACGCCTTCTTCATCCCCATCAAGGGCAGCCTTGCCTGGTACGACGGGCTGGTGTTCATCGCCATCTACGCCTGGTACATCCGCCTGGCTTCGCAGCGCCCGTGCGAGGACTGCGAGCTGGAGGGCCCGGCCGAACTCATCGGCGCGCTGCCGAAAGACCGCCGCCGCCTGGCCACCATCGCGCTGTTCCTGTTCGCCGCCGGGGTCATCCTGGCCAGCGCGGAGCTGTTCAGCGAAAATCTGGTGGCCTCGGGCAAGGTCTTCGGCATCAACGAATTTCTGCTGGTGCAGTGGCTCGCGCCCATCGCCAGCGAGGCCCCGGAGTTCATCGTGGCCATCATGTTCGTGCTGCGCGGCCAGGCGGCGGTGGCCATGGGCAGCCTGCTTTCGAGCAAGCTGAACCAGTGGACGCTGCTCGTGGGCATGATTCCCGGCGTATACGGCTTGGCCAGCGGCGGGTTCGCGCATCCGCTGCCGCTCGGCCCCTACCAGTTGCACGAGCTCTTTTTGACGGCGGCGCAGTCGCTGCTCGGCGTGGCGCTCTTGGCCTCGCTGTCGCTGGGCCCTGGCGCGGCCATGCTGCTCTTCTGCATGTTCGCGGGCCAGCTGGTGGGCCAGCAGGTGCTGGAGTCCCTGAACCTGACCCTGCCCGCCCTGCCCTGGGGCTCAGGCACGGACGGCGTGCACCAGCTCTTCAGCGCGGGCTACGTGGCCCTGTTCCTGGTGGTGGTGTGGATGAAGCGCCGGGACGTGTGGGAGCTCAGGAAGGGAACGCGGGTGGTGCAGAGGATTATGTAGCTATGCGACGACGAAAATGGCAATCCAATTCTCCTCTTAAAACGAAGGTTTTATCCCTAAATAGACATTATATCCCCCAACAAGAAACGCCGCTAGCGATGCTGCACCAACCACAATCGATGCATATATCGATACATTACGCAGTAACACTCTCCAGCGAAAGTTTTCTGTCGTCAATCGAGCTGCTCCTAAAACATAGTCAACGCCTGTAGCTCCGGCAGCTAGGCCTGCGCCGAGAAATAGTGAAACAAGCCCATAACGGATTGATTGAATGTTTAAAGCATATGGTGGCGTCCCTTTCGCATTTGCAAGTGTCGCCAAAAACGCCAACAGAGCTGCTGCACCACCTCCGTTGAGCCAGAGCAATGCCTTTACAGATGCAAGCCCGGCTTGGCTCAGTAGCCCAGCCTTAATTCTATGTGCTTCAAATTTGTACATGGCGCGGATTTTCCAGCTTTCGCGCTTCCACTGTGACTTGTCAGCCCACTCATCCCAAATTCTCTGCCTCTTATTCTTCCATATTTCTAACTTTCGCTGAGCTCGTAGAGAGTTCAATCTGTCTGTCTCAATTTGAATTCTTTCCTGTTCCTTAAGTTCCTCAATATACTGCTCAAGCCTCTCCAAAGTGACATCCTTCGATCCTTTCGCTTTGGCGTCAGCAATGTCCGCCTTGATGCGATGGACAATCGGTGTTGTGCTCATGCTTGGGCCTCCATTTCGTCTGGATATTTATACATGGCATCGTGTTTCAAAAGAGTCAATCACACCCCAGCGGATGACACATCTATCTACTTTTTGTCTGTATTTGCTAGAGTTAGCATACCTGAACACTTGCACACTGAAAGATATCTACTGCACGGCAGCGTCGTGCTGCCCCGATCTAAAGGACACGCCACACCAAAATAGCCCCGCCCCGCCCCACCCCAAAAAAAACGCAAAGACGCCCAGGCCGTTTCCAGCCCGGGCGTCCGAGAGTCGCGTTGCGGAAAGTTACTTCAAGGAGTCCACAGTGGCCTTGGCGTCCTTCTTCTCGCCGGCGGCTGTGTCGACAACGCCCTGCTTCTGAGCCTTGAGCTCATCCTTCTTGGCCTTGCCAGCGTCCTTCAGCCCCTGCTTGGTGTCCTTGGCCGAGGTCTTCAGGCCCTCTTTCTTGGCCTTCAGGTCGTCCTTGGTGGTCGCCGCGCTGGTCTTGTAGGCGTCCTTCTTGGCCTTCACGTCATCTGTCTTGGCCTGGGCCTGGTCCACCTTGTCGACGGCGTCCATGAGCCCGGCGGCCATGACGTAGGACGAACCCAACAGGACGATGCTCAGGACCAGGGCGGGGATCAATTTTTTCATACGGAACTCCTTGGTTTGGCAGGGGCGTGGCCCAGCAGGGTTGAAGGTGCGCCATTCTAGCAATCGCCCCGCCGAACACAACAAAAATTTTGTGCCGCCATTGCGTTTGCTGATGCCAGAAAGTGTTGCAACCAAGCCCTGGCAGGCTTGCGCCACCAGAAACCATGCAGCGCACGGAGGCGGAGCATCCGGCCAAGTCTAGGGCCAGGACCGGGCCGAAGGGCCGACCGCCCTGCCGCCTACGCCGCAGCCTGTTCCCGCGCCACGGTGAGCCGCACCCAGGCCGTAAACGCCGCCAGCCCCAGCAGCGCTGCGTCGCGGCCAATGTAGAAGAGCATGGGTGTGGGCTCTGCGCCGGGGTCCGCAGGCCTGGTGGAGAAGCAGCCGCAGGTCACGTCGATGCCGCGCGCCGCGCTGACGAGGAGCAGCACCCAGAACGCGGCGAACAGCCCGGCAGTCAGCGTTGTCGCGCCCTCGCACCAAAAGCCGGAGATGAGGCACAGGCCCAGCAACAGCTCCAGCCACGGCAGCCACACGGCCACGGGGTTGACGAGCAGGTCCGGCAGGGCGTGGTAGCCCGCCACAAGGTTCGCAAAGTCCTGCGGGTGCAGCAGCTTGTCCGCGCTGGCATAGAGCAGCACCAGGGCCAGGGCGAAGCGCAGCACGAAGTCCGCCTGGCGCGGCGGCACGGGCATCAGTTGGTGCAGTCGGTGCACAGCTTCTCCTGGCCCTTGGGCTTGGCCGCGCCAGGCTTGGCCGCGACGGCCTTGGCCGTCTGGGAGGCCGCCGCCTGGGTCGCGGGGGCGGACTGGGCCGCCCGGCCCTTGGCCACGGGCAGCTTTTCGGCCTGCCACAGGGTCCAGCCGTTCACCAGCACGTAGACGTTCTTGACCCCGGCCTCGATCAGGTGCTTGGCCAGGGCGTGGCTCAAGGGGCATTCCGGGCCGTCGCAGTAGGCGATGACCGCATCCTTGCCCGCCAGCCGGGACTTGATGTCCTGGAAGTCCGAGGCGAAACTGCGCACCGGCAGGTTGATGGCCCCCTGGATGTGCCCGAGCTCGAACTCGTACTGCGAGCGCGCGTCGAGGAACACGGCGCGGCCGGACAAGAACAGCATGGCCGCGTCCTTGAGCGCGATTTCGCCGCCTGCCGGGGCAAGCTGCACGGCGCTGGGCGCGGGCTCGCTCTTGGCGGCCTGGGCCAGGGGCAGGCCGTCTGGCCGGGCGGCGTTGACGGCAAAGGCGCACAGGGCGGACAGGGCCAAAAGGCCCAGGGACTGGCCGAGGATTTTGGGAACAAGGCGCATGTGGATCTCCGGTGCTGGCCAAAATTTTTGCGCGGCCCCGTACGTCAGAGGGAAGGGCCAATCGCAATCGTCTACTCCAAGCCCAGCCGGAATGCAATTTCCGCCTGCGCCGCGCAGGGCTTGATTTTCACTGCCGGGGCAGGCCGTTTCCACCTGCTTTGCTTCACCGGGTTTAGACTCCCGCACAGCAATGTACCGAGAGTTTTTAGAGAAACACTGGCACGGGACAGAAGCACGGGCAGCGGCCTCCGGCAGGCTTGCGGCCCGCGCCTGCCCTCCGGTCCAGCGGCCTGCGCCCGGCCAGGCTCAGAGCCGCTTCTCGCCCAGGTCCAGGTGCAGCTTGTGCATGAAGCGGTGGTAGAACGGCGTGAACAGCACTCCGCAAAAGGTCAGGAAGGACACCCCGCTGAAGATGGCGTACAGGCTGGCGAAGATCTTGGCCGTGTCCGTGGGCAGCCTGTCCACAGGCCCCATGCCTGTCAGGATCATGGACGCGTTCAGGAAGGCGTCGACCCAGCCGAGGTCTGCGGTGAGGTGGTAGCCCACGGCGCCGATGCCCAGGCTCACCGCCAGGAACAGCCCGCCGAAGAGCGCGTACCAGAAGACCCGGACCAGAAAGACCTGCCGGGGCAAGAGCCCTGCCGAGGTGTGTTCCAGCTTCAACGTGCCCATGGGGCCTCCGATGCCTGTGTTGCGGTTCTCGAAAAGGACGGGCGGGCGGTTGCGCTGGCCCGGCCACCCGGAAAATTTAGCCCAGCAGGCTCAGGGCCGCGCCTGCCGCGCCGCTGGCCAGCACCAGGATGTGCACCCCGGTGTTCCAGCGCCACAGGGCCAGCCCGCAGGCCAGGGCCACGGCCAGGGCAAAGGCGTCGAGGCCGCCCCAGTTGGCGGCCCACAGCCCGCCCAAAAGCCCGCCGCCCGGGACCCTCGGCCAGAAGGTGGCCGTGGCGAAGACCACGCCGAGCTTCAGGATAACCCCCACCACAGCGGCGGTGATGCCCGTGAGCATGGCCTGGAGCCGGGGGTTGGCGGTCAGGGCCTCCAGAAACGGCGCGCCCGCGAACACCAGCAGGAAGCTGGGCAGAAACATGCCGAAGGTGGTCAGGAGCCCGCCCAGAATGCCCGCCGACAGCGGGGTCAGCACGCCCGGATGGTTCCAGGCCGTGAGAAAGCCCACGTACTGCGTGACCATGATCAGCGGGCCGGGCGTGGTCTCGGCCAGGCCCAGGCCCTGCACCAGCTGCTCCTGCCCCACCCAGCCCAGGCGCAGGGCCATGTCCGAGACGTAGGACAGCACCGCGTAGGCCCCGCCAAAGGTCACGAAGCTGGCCCTGGTGTAGAAGCTCAGGATCTTCGGCAAGAGCGACCCCGGCCCGGAGAAGAGAAACACCGGCAGGGCCACGGCCAGCCACAGGCCAAGGCCCACCCCGGCCACGCGGGCAACGTGGTGCAAGGGGCGCAGGGGGCGCAGGGGGCGGGGTTTTGGCGCGGGCGCGCCGCTCGGAGTCAGCTCGCCCGGCGGCGCATTGTCCGGGGTTTCATCTTCGGGCGTCTCATCGTCGGGCGTCTCATCGTCGGGCTCGCACACGCCTTGCGGGCAGAATATCTCCGGCCGGACAAAGCCCAGCCACAGGCCCATGAGCCCAGCGGCCACCACGATTCCGGGGAACTTCAGCTTCAGCGCATAGCCCATGAGGAAGCTGGCGGCGGCAAAGCCAAGGAGCACCGGATGCGTGAGGTTTTTTTTGCCGATGCGCCACACGGCCTGGGCCACGATGGCCACCACGGCCCCGGCCACGCCCCGGAACAGGCCCTGGACCAGCGGCGCGCCGCCGTGGGCCGCAGCCAGCCAGGACAGCAGGAGCATCAGCCCCACCGAGGGCAGCAGGAAGAACAGCCCGGCCACCAGGCCGCCGCCATAGCCGAACAGCCGCCAGCCCAGGTACACGGCCAGCTGCTGCGCCTCTGGTCCGGGCAAAAGCATGCACAGGCCCAGGGCGCGCTGGAAGATCTTTTCCGGCACCCAGCGCCGCTCGTCCACCAGGTCCTTGTGCAGCATGGCGATCTGGCCCGCTGGCCCGCCAAAGTTGATGAAGCCCAGGCGCAGCCAGTAGCGGAAGAACTCGCGGAAGGCCGGGCCGGATGTCGGTTCGGGCGCCGGGCCGGGCGTTGAACTGGCGGCCGGGCCGGATATCGGGCCCGATGTCGAACTGACGGTCGGGCCGGAAGCGGGAGTGCTCGGTGCGTCCATGGGCTCCCCGTGCGTTGTCTCAGGTTGGGTGTGCTCGCACCCGGACCGATTGCGTTCACTCAGACCGACCGCGTTCGACCGGGAGTGCCGGTGGCCGCCCTCAGCCCTTGGACTGCGTGCCCTGCCAGGCCGCCAGCCCGCCCTCCAGGAAGCGCGCCTTGACCCCGCGCGACGCCAGGTCCGCCTGCACGCCCTGGCTCACCGAGCCGCCGCGCACGCAGTAGACCACCACCTCGGCCCCGGCCGGAAGCCCGCCCGCCCAGTCCTCCAGCAGCGCCGGGGCGCGCCAGTCCGCGCCGGGAACGCCTTCCGGGCTGCGCTCATAGTCTTCCACCCGGCGCACGTCGACCACCAGGGGCGGTGTGGCCGAGGCCAGCTCGCGGCGCAGTTCGTCAGGGGTCAGGGCATTTTTCATGGGCTCGCTCCTCTGCGCCGGGCGCAGGGTCAGGTGTTCCAGCGGCGCGCGCGCCCCGGCCAAGTCAGCAGAGTCTCTTTACGCGCCATTACGGATAGCTATAGCACAACCCACAACGCCAAGGCCAGCCGGAAATCCCGCCCGGTCAGGAGCCCTGTCCGGGCAGGCTCGCGCCCGGCCACCGGGCAGGACCGTCAGCCAGGCCGAACGTCAGAAAGTCAGCCAGGCCGTCCGCCGGACAATGCACCAGACAATGCGCCGGACAATGCGCCGGACAATGCGCCGGACGGTCAGCCGGATCGTGGCAGTATCGGTTTCCGGGACAGCGCAGACAGCGGGGAGCTGGCGGCGGCGCGCATGCGCCAACCCCTGGAGTTGCGCCTGTGTGCGCCTGCACGCGCCTGTGCACGGCTGGGAAATCCCTGCCCACAGCGCGGCCCCAGGCCCGCAGTCTCCGGCGCTGTGCGCGGAAGCAGCGCCAAGGGCGGCGACTTGCGGGCCAGGACGCGGCTGAACCGGGCCGGGGCAGAGGGAAACGCCCTCGGCAGTCAAGCCTGCCAAGGAGGAGGGAGGATGCGGGCCAGCCTCGCCGTTGAAGCCCCGGCCGTAACCGCGCGCCAGGCTGGTGCGTCTGCATATGATGCCCCTGATGGATACGCCAGGCCTGCAACACACGACAATTCAAAGAGCGCCGCCGCCGGGCTGTCGCCAGACTGTCGTCAGGTCGGCGCACGCGCCCACGCAACGCAACTTCCTGCACAAACACGTGCAGACATCTGCACACAATCGCCCACAATACCTGGAATATGCTCTATTTTTGGGGTTTGATCTTGGCACGCTTTTCGCTATGTCGCCTGCTGTGCAGCTTGACGAAACAACTACAGGGGCCTACTGTTAGCATATGCAATATTCTACATCTGAAACAATCCCTGCGCCAAACATCCATAGCTGCGCCGAGACCCTGCTGGCCGTGGCTCCCGCGCTGATGCAGTTCCTGCGGCTGGGCATGCGCGGTCGGCGCAGGCCGGAAGTCTCGGTGCCGCAGTTCCGCGTGCTCGTGCATGCCTGCATGCGCCCCGGCGCAACCCTGCGCCAGCTGGCCGAGCCCCTGGGCGTGTCCACGGCCACGGCCTCGCGCATGGTGGAGACCCTCGTGCTGCGCGGCCTGCTTGCGCGCAGGCCCGGCGAGACCGACCGCAGACAGGTGGCCATCGCCTTGACTCCCGCCGGCCAGCAGGTGCTGGACATGGCCCACGTCCATATGCGCGCCCTGTTCGAGTCGCGGCTGACCGGGCTGGACGCGCCGGCCCTGGCCACCCTGGCCGCCGCCCTGGACCTGCTGCACACCGTCTTCGACATTGAGCGCAGGCCCTGGCCCGCGCCGGTTGCCGCCTCTGGACACGCCCTCCCTGAATACTCCCTCCCTGAAAACGACCCCCCCGCACACGATCATGAGGAGCGCAGCTGATGCCCACCTTCGCCAGCACAAAACCCTTCAAGTTCGCCGTGAGCGCGGCCCTGCTGCTGGCCCTGGCGGGCGGGGCGTACCATTTCCTGCGGGGCGGCAAGCAGACCGCGACGTACCGCACGGCCAGCCCCACGCGCGGGGAGATCACCTCCACGGTCACCTCCTCGGGCACCATCAACCCCGTGGTCAGCGTCAGCGTGGGCACGGCCGTGTCCGGCACGATCAAGGAGCTGTACGTGGACTACAACTCCGTGGTGAAGAAGGGCCAGGTCATCGCCCAAATCGACCCGGCCACGTACAGCGCGCAGGTGGAGCAGAGCCAGGGCAACTATTTGGCCGCGCAGGCCAATGTGGACAAGGCCAAGGTGACCCTGGCCGACACCACGCGCACCCTGGCCCGCTACAAGGCCCTGGTGAAGGACGGCTCCGTGTCCCAGAGCGACTACGACACCTCCGCCACGGCCGCCGCCTCGGCGCGGGCTGCCCTGGCCTCGGCCCAGGGCGGCGTGGCCCAGGCCCGCGGCTCGTACGCCCAGGCCAAGACCAACCTCGAATACGCCACCATCCGCTCCCCGGTGGACGGCATCGTCATCTCCCGCGCCGTGGACGTGGGTCAGACCGTGGCCGCCAGCTTCACCACGCCCACCCTGTTCACCATCGCCCAGGACCTGACCAAGATGCAGATCCTGGCCACGGTGGACGAGTCGGACATCGGCAAGGTGCACGAGGGCGGCAACGCCACCTTCACCGTGGACGCCTACCCCGAGGCCCGCTTCTCCGGGCTCATCACCCAGGTGCGCAACGCGGCCACCACCGTGTCCAACGTGGTCACCTACAGCGTGGTGGTGGGCGTGGACAACGCCGACCTGCGCCTGAAGCCCGGCATGACCGCCAACGTGACCTTCATCACCGCCAACAAGGCCGACGCGCTGAAGATACCCACCGCCGCCCTGCGCTTTCGGCCCAAGAACGCCACGGCCGAGGCCGCCCAGAAGCTCAATCCCGGCGAGAAGCGCCTGTACGTGCTGAAGAACGGCAAGCCCGCGCCTGTGGCCGTCAGCGTGGGCGTCGGCAACGACAAGGAGACCGAGATCACCGGCGGCCTGGCCCCGGACGAGCTTGTGGTGCTGGAGGCCCAGAACGAGGCAGCGGCCAAGACGGCGACCAAGAACCCCCTGGGGACGGGCGGCGGCATGGGACCCAGGTAGGCCATGGGCGCGCAAGCACAGAGCCCGGTCGCCGTCGTGCGCATCGAGGACATCACCAAGACCTACCAGCTGGACTCGGAGACCGTGCACGCCCTGCGCGGGGTCTCCCTGACCGTGGAGCGCGGAGAGTTCGTGGCCATCATGGGCTCCAGCGGCAGCGGCAAAAGCACCTGCATGCACATTTTGGGCTGCCTGGACAGGCCCACCAGCGGGCGCTACGCCCTGGACGGGGTGAACGTGGAGGCCCTGGGCAAGGCCGAGCTCGCGCTCATCCGCAACCGCAAGCTCGGCTTCGTGTTCCAGGGGTTCAACCTGCTCTCGCGCACCAGCGCCCTGGAGAACGTGGAGCTGCCCCTGGTCTATGGCCGGGCCCCCGCGCAGGAGCGCCGCAGGCGCGCCATGGAGGCGTTGAGCATGGTCGGCCTGGCCGACCGCGCCGGGCACCTCCCGAACCAGCTTTCCGGCGGCCAGCAGCAACGCGTGGCCATCGCCCGGGCCCTGGCCGGCAGCCCGGCCCTGATCCTGGCCGACGAGCCCACCGGCAACCTGGACTCGCACATGAGCGGGGAGATCATGGACATCTTCACCCGGCTGAACAGCCAGGGCATCACCATCATCATGGTCACCCACGAGCCGGACATAGCGGCCTATGCGAGTCGGCAGGTCACCTTCCGCGACGGCAGCATCATCGCCGACACGACCACGGGCGCCAGGACTACAGACGACACGACCACGGGCGGCACGACAACGGGCGACACGACCACGGGCGGCGCAGGCGCCGTCGACACAGCCCGGCCCGCAGGCCAGGGAGCCTAGGCCATGGACCTCCTGCTTCCCCTCACCATCGCCGCGCGCGCCCTGCGCGTGAACCTCATGCGCTCGTTCCTCACCATGCTGGGCATCATGATCGGCATCGGCGCGGTCATCGTCATGGTCGCCGTGGGCAGCGGCGCCACCAAGATGGTCGCCGACCAGATCGCCACCATGGGCTCCAACCTCATCCTCATCCTGCCCGGCAGCACCACCAGCGGCGGCATCCGCGCGGGCGGCGGCTCCGCGCCCACCCTGACCTACGACGACGTGAAGGCCGTGCGCGCCGAATGCCCGGCCGTGGCCCTGGCCGCCCCGGAGCAGCGCGGCACGGCCCAACTGGTGGCGGGCAACATGAACTGGTCCACGGGCATCAGCGGCACCACGCCGGAGCTGCTGCTCATCCGCGACTGGAAGATCGCCTCCGGCCGGGAGATGACCACCGGCGAGGTGGACACCGGGCAGAAGGTCTGCATCCTGGGCGCCACCGTGGCCGAGAACCTCTTCGGCGGCGAGGACCCGGTGGGCAAGCAGGTGCGCATCAAGGGCGTGCCCTTCCAGGTCATCGGGCTTTTGGTGTCCAAGGGCCGCAGCGCCCAGGGCTCGGACCAGGACGACATCGTCTTCCTGCCCATCACCACGGCCCAGCACAAGATTCTGGGCAACCCCTTTCCGGGCATGGTGGGTCCGGTGCTGGTGCAGGCCAAGAGCGAGGCCCTGCTGCCCCAGGCCGAGGCCGAGATCACCTCCCTGCTGGACCAGCGCCACCACGTGAGCCCCACCAAGGAGCGCGACTTCACCGTGCGCAACCTCTCGGAGATTCTGGCCGTGTCGCAGCAGTCCACCCAGATCATGAGCCTGCTCCTGGGCGCGGTGGCCTCCATCTCGCTCATCGTCGGCGGCATCGGCATCATGAACATCATGCTCGTCAGCGTCACCGAGCGCACGCGCGAGATCGGCATCCGCATGGCCATCGGCGCGGGCGAGTCGGACATCCTGCTCCAGTTCCTGGCCGAGGCCGTGCTGCTGACCCTGCTGGGCGGCATCATCGGCATCCTGCTGGGCGTGGCGGCGGCCTACGCCATCTCCACGCTGGTGGGCTGGCCCACGCTCATCTCCACCAGCGCCATCGGGCTGGCCGTGGCCTTTTCCAGCGCCATCGGCATCTTCTTCGGCTTCTACCCGGCGCGCAAGGCCGCGCGCCTGAACCCCATCGACGCCCTGCGCTACGAGTAGGCGAACAAAAAGGCGGGCTGCCCCGCCTTCAACGCTTCTTGTCGCCGCCCGGCTGCGTGGCCGATCGCCTCAGGCCGGAAGTTTCAGGCCGACAGCCTCAGGCCGGAAGGCTCACACCGAGTGTCGCGTCCACGAAGAAAATCCATATTTCTGGCTGGGCAGAAACCGCTTAGAGTCTGCGCTCCCAGGTGGCGTTTATGTCGACGAAAAGCGAGGACGCGACACTCGGGTCTGTTTCCAACTGATGGATTTTGTTCCCTGGCGAGGAGAGAGCCGATTTTGGGGCCAGGGGGTGTACTCATACAGTACAGCCCTGGACCAAAATCGGCTCGCGACGACGTCCAGGGGGCAAAAGACGCTTTTAGAAACAGGCCCTAGTCGTCCTCGTCCTGGGGGCTGCGGGGGTCCAGGTCAAGGACCTCCTCGCCCCGGATGTAGTGCATGATGCGCGGGTGGTCCACGGCGTCCAGCAGGTTGGCGATGGCCCCCTGCAAGCGCTCGGCCCCGCCCAGGGCGCAGCCGATGAGTTCGACCTCGCGCGGCAGGTCGAGCGTGGACCGGAGCTGGCGCAGCACGTCCACCGGCCCGGCCAGAATGGCGGCTGCCAGGTCTTCCTTGACCAGCTCCAGGCAGTTCTTGACCACCGAGAGTGCATTGTTGCCCACGTGGGCCATGCCGCCGGAGGCCTTGGCCAGGGCGTCGCGGCCCACCTCCAGGCGCGAGCCCACGGTGAGCGAGACGATGCGCGAGCAGTCGACCAGGAACTGGTGGTCGTAGCCGCTGAAAAAGGCCTCCACGCGGGAGTAGAGCATGATCAGGCCAAAGGGCTTGGTGTCGTGCCCGCGCAGGATGAAGGCCAGACGCGAGCGGTAGCCCTCCTGATAGGCCACGCAGTCGTACGACTCGCCCCCGCGCTCGGAGCTCATGAGGTTGTTCGAGAGCACGTAGCTCCACTTCTTGCTGGCCACGGCCTGCATCACCGGGTGGCCGGGGATGCTCTCCTCCATGGAGCGCACCAGGATGGGCGTGCTTGCGCCGTGCAGGGTGTTGGCCGCCACGTTGACCCATTCCTCGAACTCGTCGCGCAGGCGGCAGACGAACAGGTCGGCCTCCAGCAGTTCGATGAGCACCTCGGCGCTCTGCTCCAGCACCTCCTCCGGCGTCTGGAACTCCCCGCCCACGTTGACCAGGGCGTAGGAGATCTCGAACATCAAGGACATCTGCTCGTGCGCGCGGCGCAGCAGCGCGAACTGCCCCTCCAGCCGGGCCAGCTCGGTCTTGGCCTTGCCCCGCCGCCGCAATCGGGCAGCCACGGGCCGGTCGAGCTTGGCGCGGATGTCGGTGAGCATGGGCAACAGGTTGCGCCAATCATACACGCGGGCCTGGGCGTCGACGAACTTTGGGGTCTGGCCTGCTGCTTCGAGTCCGGCCTTGACCGAGAGCAGGAGGTCGCCCAGGGCGCGGCGCACCGGGGCCGGGGCTGCGGCCATGATGGCCATGAGCTCCTGGCGGATGGGCTGGGGCGGCGCGGGGCAGACCCTGGCGGCCTGGACTGCGGACTTCTTGCTGCGGGGCATGGCGGGTGCGTTCCTTGCTCGTAACCCGGCGGCGGGGATCGCCGCGCGAGGGGGTAACTATAACCGCGCCCGGGGTTTTGGCAAGTATTGTGCGGAAAGGGACAAGGGAGGGAGGGGGGGGCCCCCTTATTTCTTAAAGTAGAACAGCTTTTGTCGTTTCCGCTCATCTTCGAACGCATCCGCGAATCCAACTGGTTCGCGCGCTGCAGATTTGTGCGTCTGGCAGTAGTAGAATTCATCACCCTTTGGTTTCTCTGCAATAAGCGATACGACGTTCTCCATTTTCTTCGTTCTGTAATCATATACGGTTTTCTCTTCAAGATCATAGATAAACGCCAAGTCACCAGGAAGTATTGTAGTTCTCTTCTCTTCATCCGGCTGGAAGCTGTGCACACATTTCCTGATCATATCCATGAGCGTCACCTGCAACTGCTTGAGCTCTTCCCCGAACTCCGAAACAACGGCCAGACGTGGCCGTAGGTTCACAATGACCTGCACCGTGCCCATGAGACCAAGATGGTTTGGATAAAATATATTCTGAAGCGCAGTGTGCCAGGAGGCTTTGAATTCCTCTTCTTTTACGGAGCCGATGTGTGGGATGAGCAGATGCAGGGACTGGGACTTCATCTTGTACTGCGTCCATATCTCATCGCTCTCGGTGTCAGCATAGCCATCCTTCTGCTGGAACAAGCCCGTGTCTGAGGTGATGATGACGTTTGTGGTCCCAATGCCTTTCTTCTTCCATTGGAAGTGCAGCCCCACTGCATATTTCTTAGCCACCACCTCGTCGTGGTAGGCGGGCAACGCCCGCAAAGTCAGGCCCTCGCCCAAATCGTAGCTGTGATCTGGCATGAGGGTCTGCACATCTTCCAGGTAGTCCGCGCCGCGCAGGTCAAGCAGGCCGGAGAACTTTTTCTGGCATCCGGCGTTGAGGAAGAGCTTGACCGCCTTGGGCTTAACCTTTGCAGTCTCTCGGCTTTTCCGGTTGTCCTCGGCATTGAACTTGTAAAGAAGAGAAAGAATGGATTCGAGATCAGCAGTATGGTCGTTGTGGGCATGGGTGATGACGATATTATCGATATCCGTGATGCGCCCGCCAATGCGGTTGAAATTCTCAAGGAAGTTGTATCCGGGATCAACGACCGTTCCCTTGCCATTGACAAGGAAGAAATAGCCGCCGCCGATGCTGCGCTCCCCATCCTCACGTGGTATGCACCGCGTGTAGGAGTTCCACTTGCGCAGGACGAAGAACAAGGCCAAGTCATTACGCAGCAGCGACGCCCCGCCAAGAAAGCCGGTGATATGCTGGGTGTTGTCCTTCATGGTTTGAAGGATTTCCTCGACCAGGCCTTTGGACTCGTCGCGCACCCTTTCCACTACGGCCTTGAGGTCGTCCATCTGCTGGTTCTTGGGGCCTTTCGTCGGCGCAGCAGGCGGCGTTTTGCCTTGGAGGACGTTGAGATAGCGATGGATGCTCTGCGCATAGTCATGGGCCGGGTTCGCTTTGGCCACCTCTTCGATGAGCGCCAGGGCCTCCGCTATTTGCCCCAACTGATACAGTTCGTAGGCTTTGTCAGTGCGCGCATTGGCGTCCCCAGGCTTCAACTCCAACGCCTTGATCGTGCACTTCAGGGCCATATCATCCTGACCCTGATTGACCAGCGAAACACCCTTCTGACGCCATGAAGCGAAGTCCTTGGGGTTCAGCTCTAGCGCCTTCTCATAGCAGGCAATGGCCTCATCATCCTTGTTCTGCTTCGACAGCGAAACACCCTTTCTTTGCCAGGAATTATAATCATTTTGGTCCAATTCCAGAGCTTTGTCAAAGCACATGCTGGCCTCGGACTCCCTGCCCTGATTGGACAGCGAGACGCCCTTACCCCGCCAGGAAGCATGGTCCTTGAGATTCAACTTCAGGGCTTTCTCATAGCAGGCAATGGCCTCGTCCTCCTTGCCCTGTAGTGAGAAAGAAACTCCACTGTTTCGCAACAGGAAGTAATCGTCGGGTCTGTGCTCCAGGGCCTTGCGGAACAACGCCTCCTGGTGCATGCGGTCCTTCTGAAGGTAGCTTGCCTGCTCCCCCTGGAAGAACAGCGTATAGGCCGGGTCAACGCCCTCCGCTTCCCTCAGAGCACGCTCCAGGAGCGCCGCGCCGCCGACATCGTCGCCAGCGGAATAGAGTTCGTCGATTTCTTTGCTGAGCGCCCGTAGCCGTTCAATCTGTTCTTCCGTCGCCATGCAACACCCCTGAATGGACATCTTTCGTCGAGCCTATACCAAGATCGCGCGCAACTCCAGCACCTTCACCCAGCCCCAGGCGCAAAAAAACAGGGGAGCCAAAGCCCCCCTCACGATTTCGTCAAAACGACGTTCCCGTCGCGCCAGCACTACCCGCCCAAATACGCCTTCTTGACCTCCGGGTCGGCCAAAAGCTGCTCGGAGGAGCCGGAAGCCACGATCTCACCGGTGTCCAGCACGTAGCCCCGGTGGGCGAAGCGCAGGGCCAGGTTGGCGTTCTGCTCGATGAGCAGGATGGTCATGCCCTCCTGGTTCAGCACCTTGAGCGTGCGGAACATGTCGTACATGAGAAGCGGGGCCAGGCCCATGCTCGGCTCGTCGAGCATGATGAAGCTGCACTTGCTCATGAGCGCGCGGCCCACGGCCAGCATCTGCTGCTCCCCGCCGGAGAGCGACTCGCTGCGCTGCTTGCGGCGCTCGGCCAGGCGCGGGAAGAGCTGGAACACGCGCTCGAAGTCGCGCTCGATGGGCTCGCCGCCGTCGGTGCGGGCATAGGTGGCCAGCTTCAGGTTCTCCTCCACCGTGAGGTTGCCGAAGATCCTTCGGCCCTCGGGCACCAGCGCCATGTTCAGCTCGCTGACGATCTTGTGCGGCGGCATGTTCAAAATGCTCTTGCCCTTGAACAGGATGTCGCCCTCGATGACGCGCGGGGCCTCTGGCGGGGGCAGGCGGCAGATGGACAAAAGCGTGGTGGACTTGCCCGCGCCGTTGGCGCCGATCAAGGTCACGATCTCGCCCTGCTTCACGTCAAAGGAGATGCCGTGCAGGGCCTCGATGTTGCCGTAGCGAACCTTGAGGTTTTTTACTTCAAGCAGCGTGTTCAAATGGTGTCGTCTCCCAGGTAGGCTTTGATGACCGCAGGGTTGGCCTGGATCTCCGTCGGCGTGCCGTCGGCGATGGTGGCCCCGAAGTCCACGACCTTGATGCGCGTGCACAGGCTCATGACCACCTTCATCTGGTGCTCGATCATCCAGATGGTCACCGGGAAGGTCTCGTGGATCCAGCGCACCAGCTTGATCAGGCCCTCGACATCGGCGGAGTTCAGGCCCGCCGCTGGCTCGTCGAGCAGCAAAAGCGAGGGTTTGAGGCTCATGGCCCGGGCGATCTCCACCCGGCGCTGCAGGCCGTAGGAGAGGTTGCGCGGCAGCTCCAGGGCGTATTCCTTGAGGTCCATGGCCTCCAGCAGCTCCCAGGCCACGCGCTCGATCTCGGCCTCGCGGCCCATGTACTTCTTGGTGCGCAGAAAGCAGTCCAGCAGGCTGTAGCCCGCGCGGTAGTGCTGCGACACGCGGATGTTGTCCAGCACGGTCATCTCGCCCCAGAGGCGGATGCCCTGGAAGGTGCGCGCCACGCCCAGGCTGGTCACCTGGTGCGGGCGCATGCTGCGGGTGTCCTTGCCGTTGATGGTGATGGCGCCCTCGCTCGGCTGGTAGAACCCGGACACGAGGTTGAACACCGTGGTCTTGCCCGCGCCGTTGGGGCCGATCAGGGCCACCATCTCGCGCTCGCCAAGCTCGATGTTGAAGTCATTCACGGCGATGAGGCCGCCGAAGCGGCGCGTCAGTCCTTTTGCTTCAAGAAGGGGCATGCTCTCTCCATCGGCCTATTTGAACGAATAGTACTTTTTGAGCTTGGGAAAGAGGTCGGACAACTCCTTGTTGCCCATGATGCCCTCGGGCCGGAACTGCATGAGCAGGATGAGGAGCAGCGGAATGACCACCCATTTCCAGATCTCCAGCGGCCGCAGGACCTCCAGCAGCACCGTGAACAAAATGGCCGAGAGCGTGGCGCCGGAAAGCGAGCCCATGCCGCCCAGGTAGACCATGACCATGACCTCGGTGGACTTCATGATGTCGAACGAGTGCGGGTTCACGTAGCCCAGGATGTGCGCGAACAGCCCGCCCGCCAGCCCGGCCAGGCCGGAGGAGAGCATGAAGGCGATGAGCTTCATGCGGTTGGTGTCCACGCTCATGATCTCGGCGGCGATCTCGTCCTGGGCGATGGCCGGCACGCCCTTGCCCAGCGTGGAGGACACGAAGCGGCGCAGCAGCCACACGGTGAACACCGTGCCGAAGAGCACCCACAAGAGCATCCAGGGGATGTCGAGCAGGCCCTCCATGCCGTTGACCGTGGCGTTCATGCCCATGAAGCCGCGCGGGCCGCCGATGATCTCCATGTTGTCGATGGCCGAGATGACTATATAGTTGGCCGCCAGCGTGATGATGGCCAGGTAGTCGCCACGGGTCTTGAAGGACGGGATGGCCACCACGAGCCCGGCCACGGCGGCCACGGCGGCCCCGGCGAAGAGCGCCAGGGGGAAGGCGAACAGCGCCAGCGAGGGCGGCAGGAGCGGCGCGCCCAGGATGTGGTTCTTGCTGAACAAAAGCACCGTGACGATGGACGACACGTACGCGCCCACGCACATGAACCCGCCGTGTCCGCAGGAGAACTCGCCCATGTAGCCGTTGACCAGGTTCAGGCTGGTGGAGAGCATGATGTTCACGCCCATGAGCATGATCACCGAGACCAGGTACTGGTTGATGACGCCGAACTGGGCCATGGCGGTGAGCACAAAGATGCCCGCGAAAAGAGAGATGGTGAACGTGTGTTTCTGCATGGACCTTTCCCGTTGTATGGCCGCTAGATCTTCGTGGTCTGGGCGACGCCGAAGAGCCCGGTGGGTTTGAGCCACAGGATGCCCAGCAGCACGGAGAAGGCGAACAGGTCGCGCAGGGTGCTGGGGAACACGGCCACAACGCCGATCTCGATGAAGCCGAGCAGAAACCCGCCCACGATGGCGCCGCGGATGTCGCCGATGCCGCCGACAACGGCGGCGATGAAGGCCTTCCAGCCGATGAGCGCGCCCATGTACGGCTCAAGGATCGGGTAGCTCATGGCGTAGAGAATGCCCGCCAGACCGGCCATGCTCGAACCCAGGATGAAGGTGAAGACGATGATGGTGTCGAGCGGGATGCCCATGAGCGGGATGGCGAACTTGTCGTAGCTGATGCCGCGCATGGCCATGCCGATCTTGGTCTTGCTGACGATGAACTCCAGCAGCACGAAGACCACGATGGCCGCCACGATGACGACGACCTTCAGGTTGGTCACGGACACGCCGCCAAAGGTCCAGACGACCTTGTGCATCAGCTCCGGGAAGCTCTTGCGGCTGGCGCCCAGCAGGGCCAGGTTGCCGTTTTCCAGCATCAGCCCGGCCATCAGCGCGGTGATGACCACGTAGAGCCTGTCCGCGCCCTTGCGCCGCAGCGGCCGGTACATGGTGCGCTCCAGGGTCACGCCCACAAGGGAGGTCAGGATCATGGTCACGGGCACGGTGATGGCCAGCGTCATGGCGGGCGTGAGGCCCAGGCCGGACATGCCCTCCCCGCCGAGCAGCAGCACGGCCACGAAATAGGCGATGTACGCGCCGACCATGAAGATGTCGCCGTGGGCGAAGTTGATCAGGCGCAGCACGCCGTACACCAGGGTGTAGCCCAGGGCGATGAGGGCGTAGAAGCTGCCGAACTGCAACGCGTTCAAGAAATGCTGAAAGAATTCCACCGGGGACACCTTGCCTTGGGGGCTGCTAAAACCGATTCCGCCGGGCCGCGCGGCCTCTTGGCCACTCTGCCGGGCGGCCTAGCGGGCCGACTGCGGGGGCCGACTCAGGGAGGGCACGGGCGCCGGGCCGCTGCTTCCGGAAAAACAAGGCGGGCGGGGACCACCATTGGTCCCCGCCACGCTCAAAACGCTTGCTTGTCTACTGGGGGCAGACGGATTCCTTGAACTCGAACTTGCCCTCGGGGCTGATCTGGACAACCACGGCGCACTTGTCCGGGTCGCCGGTGCCGTGGAACTTCATGGTGCCGGTGATGCCGGCGAATTCCTTGATGTTGGCCAGGGCGTCACGCACGATCTTGCGCTCGGCCTTGATGTCCTTGTCGACCTTGCCGGCCTCCTGGATGGCCTGGAGCACCAGGCGGGTGGCGTCCCAGGTCAGGGCGGCCACGTCGTCGGGCACGTACTTATACTTGGTGTTGTAGCGGTCGATGAATTCCTTGGTGGCGCCCTGGGCGCCGGCGGCGGCGTAGTGGGTGCTGAAGAACTGGCCGATGCAGTCCTTGCCGCACAGGGTCATCAGCTCAGCCGAGCCCCAGGCGTCGGAGCCCATGAACGGGCCCTTGTAGCCCAGGTCGTGGGCCTGCTTGATGATCAGGGCGACCTGATTGTAGTTGTCGGGCACGAAGATGAAGTCGGGCTTGGCGGCCACGATCTTGGTCAGCTGGGCCGAGAAGTCCTGGTCCTTGGTGCCGTGGGACTCGAAAGCAACCACGGTGCCGGCGCCGCTCTTCTTCTCCCATTCGGCCTTGAAGATCTCGGCCAGGCCCTTGGAGTAGTCGTTGGCGATGTCGAAGAGCACCGCAGCGGTCTTGGCGCTGAACTGCTTGGCGGCGAAGTTCGCGGCCACAGGACCCTGGAAGGGGTCGAGGAAGGCGGCGCGGAACACCCAGGGGCGGTCCTTGGTGGTGTCGGGGTTGGTCGACCAGGGGCTGACCATGGGGGTCTGGTTGTCGTTGCAGATGCCGCCGGCCGGAATGGCCTGCTTGGAGGAGTTGGGGCCGACGATGGCCACGACGTTGTCCTGGGTGATCAGCTTGAGCGCGGCGTTGACGGCGCTGTCGGCCTTGGCCTCGTTGTCCTGGTACACGAACTCAAGCTTGTACTTCTTGCCGGCCACTTCCAGGCCGCCCTTGGAATTGATGTCTTCCTTGAGCATCTCGGCCGCGAACTTGGAGGCCTCGCCCACCTTCGGGATGTCGCCGGTGAGCTCCAGGTTGAAGCCGATCTTGATCACGTCGCTGTCCTTGCCGCAGCCCATGAGCGCAAAGGCGCCCAGGGCCAGAGCCAGGACGGCCACCAACACTTTGACGGTCATCCTTTTCATCGTTCCTCCTCAAAATTGTAGAAATTGGTGCAACCCAAGCCTATGTGCACACAGCCTTACCTGAATCAGGCCGGGAGTTCAAAGCATTTCTTGCAGAACAACGACCGGTGCAAGGGGCCGAACATTCTTCGGCGCTGCCAGGGGAACCGGCGCGTTGCCAGCGCTTTCAAAACCGGGTAAGGAAGCCCTGGTTTGCGAAACATCGCCCGATCCACCGGAGACCCCATGTCTGAAAAAGCCATCCGCAAGGTTCTGGAACACTCCCGCGAGGGCCTGCGCGTCCGCGAGGCCTTTTTCGAGGAACACGCCGCCCACCTGGTCGACATCGCCCGGGTCATGGCCCTGTGCCTCACCGAGGGCGGCAAGGTGCTCTTCTGCGGCAACGGCGGCAGCGCGGCCGACAGCCAGCACCTGGCTGCGGAGTTCGTCAATCGTTTCAAATTGGAGAGGCCGCCCCTGCCAGCCATGGCGCTGACCACCGACAGCTCCATCCTCACCGCCATCGGCAACGACTACGGCTTCGACCTCGTGTTCGTGAAGCAGGTCCAGGCCCTGGGCCAGGCCGGAGACATCCTGGTGGGCTTAAGCACCTCCGGCACCAGCCGCAACGTGCTGGCCGCCCTGCGCGAGGCCAAGCAGCGCGGGCTGACCACCCTTGGTCTGTGCGGGGCCATGACCGGGGAGATGGAGCCCTTGTGCGACCACCTCTTAAGCGTGGGCAGCAAGGACACCCCCCAGGTGCAGGAGGTGCACATCGCGGCCGGGCACATGCTCTGCCACGTGGTGGACCACTTCCTGTTCGAGTCCGTCATGGAGCTGGGCGCGCGCCCCCAGAGCTAGCTCACGGGCGGCGTGTGGCCGCATGATTTCATGGAGGGGACGGGCCGTGGACCGTCATGGGGGAGCCGATGCTGCGCATCCTGATCGTGGAGGACGAGCCCGTGAACCGGGAGTTCATGCTGCTCTCCCTGCGCGGCCTGGGCCAGTGCCAGGCCGTGGCCACGGGCGAGGACGCCGTGCTGGCCCAGCAGAACGCCCTGGAAAGCGCCCAGCCCTTTGACGTGATCTTCCTGGACATCATGCTGCCGGGCATGAACGGCCTGCAGGCCCTGGAGCAGCTGCGCGCGCTGGAGCTGCGGCACGAGGTTCCGCCGGAGCGGCACGTGCCGGTCATCGTCACCACCGGCCTGGACGACGACCAGGCGGCCTCCCGCGCCTTCATCCAGGGCCACGCCCTGTCGTACATGACCAAGCCCTTCCGGCCCGGGCAGATCTCCGAGGAGCTGCGCAAGCTGGGTCTCATCCGGGACTAGTCCGCACGACCGCACCCCGGCCATGCACGCCGCCTTGCCCCAGCCAGCAGCAACAGCCCCCACCGGCGCCGTGTTTTCGCGCCTGCTTGAAATCGTCACAGCCAGCGGCCTGCCCCACGCGCTGCACGCCCACCAGGCCACGCGCACCATGGCCGACGCGGCCCAGCACCTGTCCTTCGACCTCACGCGCCTGGTCAAGACCGTGGCCTTCCGCACCCGCGCGGGCGCGCTGGCCCTGGCGGCCCTGCGCGGCACGCGGCGGGTGGACTACGCCCGGCTGGCGGCCCTGCTCGGCGTGAACCGCCGGGACCTGGCCGCGCTTTCGCCGCCGGAGGTGCTGGCGGAACTCGGCGTTCTTCCGGGCAGCGTCTCGCCGCTGGGCTGCCTGTTGGGACGGTCGGACGTGGATGGGGTGACGCTGCCGGTGGCCGGTGAGGAAGCATTGCCGGGCAGCGCCGGACACGCGCGGCTGCTGGTGGACGAGGACGTGCTGGAGATCAGGCCCAGCCTGTACTGCGGCATCGGTCGGCCGGACCGCACCCTGGAGATTTCCGCGCAGGACCTGCTGCTTCTGGTCCAGCACGACATACGGGTTTGCACCGGGGTCTTCTCGCGCTGAGGCGCGCCCTGGCGGCTTCCGGGGCTTTGCCCCTGGCCGGGTCCAGGGTTCGGCGCGTCGGCTTGCCCCCGCCACGTCAACGGTTCGTCAAGCTGAACGGGCCGTCAAATTCAGCGCTGCGTGGGCCCCTCGGGCATCTCCCGGCGCACCACAATGGCCAGGCCCTTCTCGCGCAGGCGTTTGGCCAGCATGCGCGCGCGCTCCAGGGTCGGCAGGGTGGCCAGCACCAGTTGCGCCCGGCCCGAGAGATCCCAGACCCAGACGTTTTCGCCCACCAGGATGCCCGCCCGGCGCACCCGAGCCAGCAGGGCCTCGCGCGCGGCCTCCCGCGCGGCAAAGTCCGACTCGTCCAGCGCCCCGCCCTGGGCCAGCACCCACCAGCCCCGGCCCGGAGCCTCCTGCTCCTGCCCGGCCCCGGCAATGCCGCCCGACGAACACCTTCCGGACGAACACCCCCCGGACGAACAGCCGCCGCCGAACGCCCCCTCTCCAACGGCATTCCCGTTGGAGTTTCCGCTGGAATTCCCGGCAGCCGGGCCGCCGGGCCCGGTCAGGTCAACGGCGGCGCGCACAAACAGGGCCATGCGCCGGATGTGCAGGGCCAGCTCCCGCACGTTGACCCCGGTCGCCAGGCGGCTCATGCCGGGCCCCGGCGGCCCCGGCCTGCGGGAACCAGCAGCGAGAGCACAAAGCCCAGGCAGGCCACGGCGATGATCGAAGCCCCGGAGCTTAAGTCCAGCGCGTAGGACAGATACAGCCCGGCCACGCAGAAGACCGCGCTCAAGACGGCGGAAAGCAGCATCATGCCGCCGAGCGAGCTGGCCCGGCGCTCGGCCATGAAGGGCGGGATGGTCAGAAGCGCCATGACCAGGATCAGGCCCACCACGCGGATGACCATGACCACGCACGCCGCCACCAGGGCCATGAGCAGGAAGTGCAGAAAGCGCACCGGCACCCCGCGCGAGCGCGCGAACTCCGCGTCGAAGCTCATGACCAAGAGACCGCGCGAGAACAGCCCGGCCAGCAGCAGCACCAAAGCCGAGAGCCCGGCCATGAGCGCGAGGTCGCTTCGGGGCACGGCCAGGATGCTGCCGAAGAGGTAGCTCATGAGGTCGGAGTTGTAGCCCGGCGTCAGGTCCAGCAGGATGATGCCCAGCGCCATGCCTGCGGCCCAGAGCACGCCGATGACCGTGTCCGAGCGCTCGCGCGCGTCCAGCGTGACCCAGGCCATGCCCAGGGCCGCCGCAGTGGAGAAGCCCGTGGTCACGGGCAGCACGGGCAGCCCCAGGTAGAAGGCCAGCCCCACCCCGCCGTACGAGGCGTGGGCCACGCCCCCGGCCAGGAACACGATGCGGTTGACCACCACCAGCGAGCCGATGACCCCGCAAATGACGCTGGCGAGCAGGCCAGCCAAAAGCGCGTTACGGAAGAATTCGAAGCCGAGGGCCTCCATCATGCCGCGCCCCCTTTGTCCTTGCCGTTGGCATGAGCATTGGCCGTGCCGATATTCTTGCCCTTGTCCGGGCCGTTGTCCTTTTTCTCTGGGCGGTGCGCGCCGCCGCAGCAGTCCGGGTGGTCGTGATCCAGCAGCACGCGGTGCGGCACCGGGCCGTGCGCCACCAGCTCCACCGGGCAGGTGGCGCGCAGGTCCACGCCCGCAGCCTGGGCGAAAATCTCCGGGGTCAGCCGACTCTCGGCGTGGTGGTGCAGGCTCTGGTTCACGCAGGCGATGGAGGTCACGCAGCCGTCCACGGTGCTCATGTCGTGGCTGACCATGACGATGGTCATGTCGCGGTTGAGTTCTGCGAGCAGGGCCATGAGCTCCTGGCGGCTCTTGCCGTCCACGCTGGCCGTGGGCTCGTCGAGCAGCAAGAGCTCCGGGCCGGACACGATGGCCCGGGCGATGAACACGCGCTGGCGCTGCCCGCCGGACAGATCCGAGAGCCTGCGCCCGGCCTGGTCGGCCAGGCCCACGCGCGACAGGGCCAGGAGGGCGGCCTCGCGCTCGGCGCGGCGCGCGGCGGGGTTCAGCCAGCCAGTCAGACCGGAAAATCCTGGCCGCACCAGGCCCAGGGCCACGGCCCCGAGCACGGTGATGGGAAAGCTGGCCGACACGGCGGTGAACTGCGGCAGGTAGCCGATCAGCCCGCCGGTCTGGCCGGGCTGCTGGCCCAGCACGCGCAGGGAGCCGCCGCCGGGCTTGACCAGCCCGAGCAGCAGCCGCAGCAGGGTCGACTTGCCCCCGCCGTTTGGCCCCAGCACGGCCAGGAACTCGCCTGCGGGCAGGGTCAGGCTGACCTGGTCCAGCACGCGCTGGCCGCCATAGGCGAACCAGAGGTTTTTCATTTCAATGGCCGGGTGCTGCACGTCGGGTCGTCTCCCAAAAATTTGTCGCGGGGCGTATTCGCCCATTCTAGCCCCACGAACGGGGCCAAGGCAACGGGTTTTGCGCATGGGCAGGCCAGGGGGGCAGGGGGGCCGATAACGGGCGGGCGACAAGTTGGCGGAGAGTTGGCGGGAGGCGTGTTTGCGGCGTCTTGGCGACGGGCTGGCGGCGGGCTGGAGTGCTGGGGCCGATAACGGGCAGATAACGGGCAGATGTCGAGAAGACGGCGGACAGAGATCGCAGGGGCCGGGCCAGGGGTGGGGCCGGGCGGACGGTTGCCCGCGCGACCGGCTTCGGGTATCAGTGCGGGCTTGTGGCGCGGCGCGCCCGGAATCAACAGCACAACGGACCCGCAGCGGCTTAAGCCGACAGCGGCTGGGACCAGCAAGCACGGGGACGCGGCATGATTGAATTGAACTGGGTGGAGTACATCGGACTGGGCGCGGGAGCGCTGACCACAACGGCCTACCTGCCGCAGGTCTACCGGACCTGGCGCACCAAGGCCGTGGCCGATATCTCGCTGGTCATGTACAGCTTCATGTTCCTGGGCGTGCTGCTGTGGCTGGTCTACGGCATCCTGATCAAGGCCCCGGCGGTCATCGCGGCCAACGCCCTGGGCCTGACGCTGGTGGGCGGCATCCTGCGCATGAAGGTCACCTACGGCAGGCGCGCCAAGGCGGACGCGCGCGCCGCCCGTGCCGCCCTCGCCGACAGTTCCGCCCTCGCCGACAGTTCCGCCCGTGCCGCCCTCGCCGACAGTTCCGACCGTGGCGCACCGGACCAGCCCTCTGCGCCACAGGCCCCGGCGGGCCAGTCAGCCACGGGCCAGGCCGCCCCAGGCCAGGAACCGGGCCCGTCCCTGGCCGTCCAGCTCGGCCGCGGGCTACGGCAGCTCAAGCCCTATGCCGAGCGGGTCAAGGAGCAGGGCAAGACCTGGGGCAAGGACTAGCCGGGGCCTGAGCCCCTGCCCTGCCCCCGGCACGCCGCCACAAAACTCTGCGCCGCGTCCGGGTTTGATGAAAGGTGCGCGTGGAAATACCCGCCGACCACGTTGCCCAGGGCCGCGCCGTCCAGCGTTGTCGAGCCGTCCGCAGCCGTGAGCGCAAAGGCCGCCTGATCCCCTCCGGCGTTGCCCGCACCGCCAGCAGAGGCCGCCCCGCCCTGCTCCAGCTCCGAATAGTGGAACTCGTGCCCGCGCAGCAGCGTTCCCGCAGGCCCCAGCGGGCCGGGCCCAAGGGTGCGCGCCTCGCGATAGCCCAGGGCCGCGCGCCGCGCGCGCATCACCGCCCGGTGCGGAAAAACCCCGCACAGCGCATGCTCCACGCCCTCGGCGTCCACCAGCGCGCGCTGCAAATACATGAACCCGCCGCACTCGGCCCAGACCGGCCTGCCCGAGGCGCAGAAGGCGCGCACCGCCGCGAGCATGGGCGCATTGGCCGCCAGCGCGCGCGCGGAAAGCTCCGGGTAGCCGCCGGGCAGGTACAGGCCGTCCAAGTCGTCCGGCAGGGCCGCGTCGTCAAGCGGCGAAAAGGGCGCGAGCTCGGCCCCGGCGGCCTTCAGCAGGCGCAGGTTCTCGGCGTAGAGGAAGCAGAAGGCGCGGTCCCGCGCGAGGCCGATGCGCACCGGGCGGACGGCGGGGCTGGCGGAAATGGCGGGCGGCGGCAGGCCGGTGTCGGGCAGACCACGATCAGGCAGTCCGATGCCTGGCAGATATACTTCGGGCAGGCCGATTTCTGGTAGATAAACATCGGGCTTATCAATTTCCTGCAGGGCAATGTCGGGCAAGCTGGCCAAGAGCGCAGGAATGTCCACGCCCCGCTCCACCCAGTCGGCCAGGGCCTCCAGCCGGGCCTTCAGCCCCCCGTCCTCGTTCGCCGCGCCCTCCGCATCTGCCACATCCTCTGCCACATCCTCCGCCGCATCCTCCGCCGCATCCTCCGCAGTCACCAGCCCCAGGTGGCGCGAGGCCAAAACCAGTCCCTCGGCGCGCGGCAGGCAGCCAAGCAGCGGTACATTTGGCAGGGGCGCGCCCGGCAGGCCAACATCTGGAAGCGCGGCCAGGGCCTGGCGCAGGATGGCCTCGTGGCGCGGGCTGGCCACGCGGTTCAGCAGCACCCCGGCCAGGGAGAGCTGCGGGTCGAAACGCGCAAAGCCGAGCACCACTGCGGCGGCGGAGCGCGCCTGAGAGGCCGCGTCGACCACCAGCAGCACCGGCAGGCCCAGCAGCTTGGCCAGATGCGCGGTGGAGCCGCTCTCGTCCGCGCCGTCGCGGCCGTCGAACAGGCCCATGACCCCTTCGACCACCACCACGTCCGCCCCGGCGGCCTGCCGGGCGAAGCAGGCGCGCAGGGCGGCTGCGGGCTGCATCCAGGTGTCGAGGTTGAAGCTTTCGCGGCGGGCGGCACGGACGTGCAGGCCGGGGTCGATGAAGTCCGGTCCGGCCTTGAAGGGCTGCACCACCAGGCCCCGGCGCGAAAGCGCGCGCATCAGGCCCAGGGCCACGGAGGTCTTGCCGCAGCCGCTTCTGGTCCCGGCCAGCACCAGGGCCTTTGGCATGGCGCCTAGGCCCCGCCCTTGCGTCGGCGCTTGATGAAGATTTCGAAGCGCCTGGCCTCGGCATGGACCGGGTTGAGCGCGAGGCACTGATCCAGGTGCAGTATGGCCTCCTGGATCTCACCCATGTTGAACGAGGCCCTGGCCATGTTGTAGTGCAGGTTCTCGTCGCTGGGGCACAGCTCCAGGGCCCTGGAGTAGTAGGTCAGGGCCTCGGCGTCCATGCCGCTCTTGCGCAGGGAGATGCCGAACTCGTTGAACAGGTGCTTGTGCTCGTCCTCAAAGGCCGCCTCCAGCCGCACCAGCCGCCCCAGCACCACGCGGGCCTTTTCCGTATCGCCGCGCTCCACGTAGCACAGGCCGATGCCGAAATTGGCGCGGATGTTCTCCTCGTCGAGCGCCAGGGCCTTGCCGTACTCGTACTCGGCGGAATAGGTCTTGCCCTGCTTGTAGAACTTGTCGCCCCGGGCCACGGCCTTGCGTATCTCGCCCTCGTGCGCGGTCTCGGCCTTGGCGCGCTGCTGCGACAGCTGCGGCTCCGGCATGTACTGCGCCAGGAACTCGTCCAGGCTGACCTTGACCGGCTCGCCGAAGACCACACTGTCCCCCAGGGGCTGCACCTCCAGAAGGCCGTCCTCCAGCTCGCGGGCGAAGAAGTAGGACACGGTCTCCGACCTGCGCGCCGTGGTGCCGGTGCCGATGGTGCTGACCTTGGTCTGCGAAAAGACGCCCGAAATGGGCGGGCGGTTAAACTTCGCGGGCATCGTCCCAACCGTCCGTGCAGCAGGAGGTGGAGGAACAGCGTGTTCCGGAAGCCATGGGTCTAAATGCCCGCAACGTTCTTGTGCCGCAGAAACTCCACGAACTTCGTGGCCTGCTCATGGGTTGGGTTGAGCGCCAGGCAGGACTTGAGGTACACCAGCGAAAGCCCGATGTCCTTGTTGTCGTAGGCCGCCCTGGCCATGTTGTAGTGCAGGTTCTCGTCCTCGGACGAGAGATCGAGCGCGCGGCGGTAATACTCCATGGCCTCGGCGTGCATGCCGCTCTTGCGCAAGGAGATGCCGAACTCGTTGAACAGGTGCTTGTGCTCGTCCTCGAAGACCGCGTCGATCTTGACCACGCGCTCGAAGACCTCCTTGGCCTTTTCCCCCTCGCCCCGGGAGATGTAGCACAGGCCGATGCCGAAATTGGCGCGCACGTTGCGCTCGTCCATGGCCAGGGCCTTGTTGTACTCGTACTCGGCGGTGAAGTTCTCGCCGCGCTTGCGGAACTTGTCGCCCCGGGCCACGGCCTTCTGGATGTCCATGTCCTGGGGGCTCATGGCCGCGCGGGCGCGGGTCAGGGTCTTCTGCGGCTCGGGCAGGTAGTTCGCCAGCAGCTCCTCGCGGGTGATCTCGCTGATGGGGCCATAGGGCACATCGCCGGGGGTCAGGGCCTGAACCTGCATGACGCCGTTCTCGCGCTCCTCCACCGCGTAGTAGAAGACGACCTCGGTCCTGCGGGCCGTGGCCCCGGTGCCGATCTTGGCCTTCTTTTTCTGGGAGAACACGCCGCTTAGGCGATCAAGGTCGGAACTCTCGCTCATTTTGGCCTGCCTGGGTGGAGGTGCCGGGATGGCGCAAAACCTACACCACTTCCTGGCGGCGGGAAAGAGGAGAATTGTGGCGGCCCAAAGTGCGGGCGCGCCGGAGGCCTGGATTGCCCGCGCAGACCTGTGCAACCCGCCGTGACGCACGCTTTTTCCGGTCGCGGCGAGCCCTGGCGCTGCGCCTGTCTGCCCGGCCCGCACGGGCAGGAGCCCGCCAAGGGCTTACCTGCGCTCGGCCTCGTGGAGCAAAAGCAGGCATTCCGCGCACACGTCCCCGCGATACTCCACCGCGCGCTCCAGCATCCTGGGCCCGGTCAGGCACATGCATCCCTCAACCCCGGTGGTGACGGCGGTGTTCGCCATCTGGCACAGGGACTTGGGCTGGCAGATGCAGCCCTTGCCCGCGCCGGGCGCGGCGGCGAAGATGTGCGACTCGACCATGCCGCCGCCCTGCTTCGGCATTCTCAACGTGTAGATGGCCATGGTGCCCTCTTGATGTTGGTTCCGTTCGCCGTGGACATCACGAGCCGCAACGGCGCAAGCATAGTTCGCAAGGCTGCCCTCCGTCCAGCCTCACGCGCTGTTGTCCTCCGGCCATATTCCGTCGGATTACGTCTGCGGCAGGTTGGCCTGCGGGGCGCAGGCGGAGAGGATGGCAAGGCAGAGGAGCAAAGAGGAGGGCCTGCGCATATTCCCCCCTAAGATCTTATCTTTTGGGCTTGGATGTTGGTTTCTGGTTGGCTACTAAGATAGCTTGGTCTAAACGATCACTCCCTACCGAGAGGATGCGGGGCGCCACTATGTCAACAAGGATATACTGGCCGCCGCCATTTGTCCTCGTCATTATGACGCCTCCATCCTCGTAACGTTTATTTATTTCTGGAAAGCTCTGAATGATCTCTTCGGCGAGCTGGAATATTTTATCTCCTCCAGTAGGTAAGCCAATAGAATTAATTGACATAGTCTTATATTCCAAAATGTATTTAGCACCGACATATGCCTGTAATGCCTTGTCCAATTCAGCAAGAATCAATTTATCTTTTTGTGTTTTTGCGTGTTCTTTTAAATTGCCAATCTGGTATATTACATCACCAAGTTCTTTTGTATAGTCATCATATGTCATGCCTACTGTTGTCTTAGCGCGCAGCTTTTTCATTGATTCCAACGCGGCTGATGATTGCGATTGTGCCAATGCTATGCAACCGTTGAATACGATAAATAATATCAGAGCAAGTGCACAAAGGCGAATTTTGTTCATACCATCCTCATAGCGTCTGCATCACCTAAACGGCCCGGCCCACTACGAACCCGTCGCTGGTGCTCGGAGTTGATGCCCCACAGTACCAGCCTCTCGGCCTTCGGGTCAACAAATACACATATGACGATCGCGTCCGCTTGCCGCAGGCATCACCCTCCCGGCAGCTCCGGGAACCCCGGCCAGGCCTCTGCCGCGCCCGCGCCGATGAGCTCCAGGGCCTCGGCCTCGGAAAGGGCCGGGGCAAAGAGGTAGCCCTGGGCGTACTGGCAGCCCAGGCCGGAAAGGTAGGCCAACTGCTCCACGGTCTCCACGCCCTCGGCCACGACCTTGAGGTTCAGGCCCGCGCCCAGGGTCGTCAGGGTCTTGACGATGGCCTCGCTGCCGCCGCCCGCCTCCCGGCCCAGCCCGGCCACGAAATCCCGGTCGATCTTGATGGCGTCGACGCTGAAGCGCCGGATATAGGACAGCGAGGAGTAGCCGGTGCCGAAGTCGTCGATGCACAGGCCCAGGCCCAGCTCGCGGATCCTGGCCGCCACCTCCCTGGCGCCGCCCATGTTGTCCAGGAGCACGCTCTCGGTGATCTCCAGCGCGATGCCCCTGGGGTCCACCCCGCAGGAGCGCAGGGTCTGCTCCAGGTGCCCCACCAGCATGGGGCTGCGGAAGTGCTTGGCCGAGATGTTGATGTTCGTGGCGAAGTCCGCTCGGCTCCGGGCCGGCCGGGCCTCCAGCGCCTGCTCGAAGTTGCGGATGGAGCAGCAGGCCTGGGCAAAGACCCAGTAGTCCAGGGGGTAGATGATGCCGGTTTCCTCGGCCAGGGGGATGAACTCGCCGGGCAGCATCTCGCGCCCGCCCTCGCGCCGCCAGCGCAGCAGCACCTCGAACCCGGCAAGGCGGCGCGCGCGGATGTTCAAGATGGGCTGGAACAGCAGCACCAGCTCCTCCAGATCCAGGCTCGGGTCCAGGGCCCGGCGCAGGGCCACCTCGATCTCCATGGTCTCCAGGGCCTTGGTGTGCATCTTCTGGTTGAAGACCTTGAAGCGGCTCTTGCCCATGGTCTTAGCGTGGTACATGGCCGTGTCCGCGTCGCGCAGGAGCGCCTCGGGCCGGTCGTAGCGCTCGGTGCGCAGCACTATGCCCAGGCTGCCGGAGGTCATGACCTCGCGCCCGTCCAGGTCCAGCGGCTGGCAGATGTCGTCCAGGATGCGCCGGGAGAAGTGGATGGCGTCGCGCGGGGCGGTGATGTCCTCCAGCAGGATGGCGAACTCGTCGCCGCCGAAGCGGGCCACGGTGTCCGTGCTGCGGGCGCAGTTCAAAAGCGCCCTGGCCACGTGGCGCAGCAGTTGGTCGCCGATGTCGTGGCCCAGGCTGTCGTTGATGACCTTGAAGCGGTCCAGATCCATGTACAGCACGGCGAAACGGAAGTCCGGGCGGCGGCGGGCGCGCTCCATGGCCATGCGCAGGTGGTCCATGAACAGCTGGCGGTTGGGCAGGCCGGTGAGGGAGTCGTGGAAGGCCTGGTGCATCAGGCGATCCTCGGCCTCTTTGCGCAGGGTGATGTCGCTGACGAAGCCCTCGTAGAACAGGGTCTGCCCTGCGGGGTTCACGACCTTGCGCGCGTTCTCGGAGATCCAGATCACCGAGCCGTCGCGGCGGCGCACCTGGGACTCGAAGTTCCGCACCTGGCCCTGCTCCTCCATGGTGGCCAAAAACACGTCGCGCCGGGACTCCTCCACATAGGGGCTGACGTCGGACAGGGCGCTGATGTGCTCATCCGGCGTGGCGTAGCCGAAGATGTGGGCCATGGCCGGGTTGGCCGAAAGGTAGCGTCCTTCTGGCGAGAACTGGTAGATGCCCTCGGCCGCGTTCTCGAAGATGCCCCGGAACTTGGCCTCGGCCCGGCGCAGGGCGTCGCCCACCACCTTGCGTTCGGCCACCTCGATCTTGAGCTGGGTGTTGGTGCGCGAGAGGTCGCGGGTGCGCTCGGCCACCATGCGCTCCAGAAGCGCGCGCGACTGCTCGCGCTCCTGCTCGGCCTTCTTGGCCACGGAAACGTCGCGCAGGATGCAGACCTGCACCGCACCGCCCGTAAGCCGCACGCCGGACACGGTGATCTCCGCCGGGAAGCTGGCGCCGTCCGGCCGGGTTGCCAGCACCTCGCGCGGGGCCGCAGTGGCCCGCAGGGCGTCGGCCCGGGACAGGGTGGCCGCATGGCCCACCTCCGCGCCAAAGACCTCGGTGCAGGGACGCCCGGCCAGGTCCTGCCCGGCCAGGCCGAACATGCGCAACAGCGCCGGGTTGTGCCGCACGATGAGCCCGGCCTCGTCGACCACCAGAAGTCCGTCGGCTATGTTGCCCACGATGGCCGAGAGCGAGCCCAGGGCGTCCTCCAGCCCGCTGGTGGCCTCGCGCACGCTGCTCTCCAGCTGGGTCACGTGGCCCTCTATCTGCCCGGCCATGCTGCGCATGGCCTCGGCCAGGGAGCCGATCTCGTCGTCGGAACGCACCTCGCAGGTGGCCGAAAAGTCGTGGTTGGCCACGCGCTGGGCGTAGTCCGCCAGCTTGCGCAGGGGACCGGTGACGCCCCGGCTGAAGAAGAAGGCCAGGAAGATGAAGGCCAAAAACACGCCCAGGGTCAGCATCTGCTGGCGGAAGATGGCCTGGCCGATGGCCTTGCGGATGGGCGCCTTGTCCAGGCCGATGTGCACATAGCCGCCCTTGCCCCCCAGCACGGGCTGGGCCACGTGGATGACCTCCATGTCCGGGGGCAGGGTCAGGGTGCTGGTTTCGTGCCCGGCGCCGAAGTGTGCCTGGCCCGGGGTGTCGCGCACGATGGCCAGGACCTCCTCGGGCACCACCGGGGTGAAGGTGTGGGCCACCACCTCGCCGTGGGGGTCGACCACGAGGATGTACGACAGGCCGCCCATTTCCTGGTGCAGGTCGATGGCCGCCTGGATGGCCCCGGCGTTCTGGCTCAGCAGGGTCTCGGTGTTGCCGTCGGCGATGCTGCGGGCCAGGGCCACGGCCCGGCCCTCGTACTCGCGCACCATGGAGTCGTTGAGCTCCCGGCCGGAGAGGATCGACGTGGCCACGGCCATGACGCCGAAGGCCGCGACCATGAACACCAGAAGGCGCAGGAACAATCCCTGGAACCTCATGGCTGGCCCCCGGGCAGCGCCTTCACGTTCTGGAAGCCGCCGCCCCGGTAGACCACCAGGTAGGTCTGGCGCAGGCCCTGGTTGTGCCCCGGCCCGAAGCTGACCTTTTCGCCGATGCCGATGTCCAGGCCCTTCATGCCCTGCAGCATCTCGATCAGGCGGGCGCGGGTGGGCGCGTCGGCCATGCGGCGCACGGCCTCGGCCAGCACCTGCCCGGCCAGGAAACCCTCAAAGCTGACGAAGCTGCGGCTGTTCGGGATATACTCCTCGTGCATCAACTGGGCCGGCAGGGCCACGCGCGCCTGGTCCATGACCTGGCGGTACAGCCTTGCCGCTGGCAGGGCCGGGTCGTCGAAGCTGGGCACCACCTGGGAGAAGACCAGCCCGGTGGTGTAGTCGCGCTCGGTCACCTTTGCCTGCGCCAGCAGGAACTTGATCAGGTTGTCGGCGTCGGCGAAGGACAGGGTGGCGATGGGCGCGCTGACGCCTGCGTCGCGCGCGTCGCGGATGAAGGCCGCACAGGCCGGGGCCGTGCCCACGGTGATGATCGCGTCGGGCCGGGCGGCCTGCAGCAGGCCCACCTCGCGGCGGAAGTCCTGGGTGTAGGCCGCGCCCCGGCGGTAGGTGGCGTCGGCCACGATGGACAGGCCGTGGGCCGAAAGGGCCCGGCGCACGCCGTCCCAGCCGTTGCGGCCGTACACGTCGCCCTGGTGGAACACGGCGATGCGGCGCTTGCCTGCGGCGTACAGGGCCTCCATCAGGCCCCGGGTCTCGTCGAAATACGAGGCCCGCAGGTTGAAGACAAAGGCGTCGTAGGGCCGCTCGCGCAGGAGGTCGGCCCCGGTGAAGGGAAAGAGCAGGATCATGCGCTCGGACTCGTAGTGCTTGAGCAGGGGCAGCACGCGGGCCGTGGTGGGCGTGCCCACGTAGCCCAAGAGCGCGAACACGCGCTCCTGCTCCACAAAGCCGATGGTGTTGGAAAGCGCAGGCAGCGGGGCGTAGCCGTCGTCGCGCACAGAGAGCACCAGCCGCCAGCCCCTGGCCCCGCCGTGGGCGTTGGTATGCTCGAAGCTGGCCATGAGCCCCCGGTAATACTCCATGCCCAGGCCGCGCGCCGGACCGCTGAAGGCCGCCGACATGCCGAAGACCAGCTCGCGGCTGGCCGCCTGGGCCGGTGCGGCCCAGCCCAGGGCCAGGACCAGGCATTGCGACAGGCACAGGGCCAGGCGCAGCACAAGGCCCGGGCCCCGGCGCGCAGGGCGGGCGCAGGGCGTTCCGGCCAGGGCCTTGACGGTGCTGGAGGGATGAAACATGGTGCTCCGGGCCGCATGCGGGCACACGCCCGCGTTCATAAATCCACCTTGCAATATCGGCCTATTCCCTGGAAAGATCAAGACCTGGGTTTTTCTGGCCCTTTTGCCACTGTTCCGGCCGGTTTATTTCCGCCGGGCGCGGCTGCCGGGTCGGGCAGCGGTTCGGCTGCCGGGACAGACCGTTGCGCGCCTTCACTCCCCGCCTATCTCCCCGGTGCCCGCACGCGCATCCGCACGCGCATCCTCTCGCGCATCCTCTCGCGCATCCACGCACGCATCCACGCACGCATCCACGCACGCATCCACGCACGCATCGGCCCGCGCATCGGCCCGCGCATCGGCCCGCGCAGCCACCCAGCGCACCTGGCGGCACACGCCCATGAGCAGGTTGAACTCGTTGCGCCGCAGGCGAAACCGGGCGAAAAAGCGGCGCACCGGCAGCATCCAGTAGTCCTGGTTCTGGTCCTTCAGAAAGCCGATGGCCGAAAGCGCCACCTGCATGCTGGCGAACAGAGCGTCGCGCTCCTCAAAGGACGCATCACGCTCCGTCGGCGGGCCCTTGGGCGCAAAGGGCTGTTCCAGCGAACCCACGAAACACTCGTAGAGCAGGATCAGCACGGCCTGCGACAAATTGAGCGAGGTGCACTCAGGACTGGCCGGGATCATCACCAGCTGGTCGCACAGGCTGGTCTCCTCGTTGGTCAGGCCCCGGTCCTCGGGTCCGAAGACGAGCGCCACGCGGCCGCCCTCGGCCAGGCGCGGGAGCACGTGCTCTTGGGCCATGCCCGCCGGGGAAAGCAGGCCCTTGCGCCAGCCGCCGGTGCGCGCCGTGGTGCCGATGGCCAGGGCCGTGCCGGAGAGCGCCTGGCGCAGGTCCGGCACGATGCGCGCGGACTCAAGAATGTGCCGGGCGTGGAAGGTGGCCAGCGGCGCGGCCTTTTCCAGGTCAAAGCCCTGGGGGTCAACCAGGATCAGATTCCGTGCGCCCATGTTGAGCATGGCCCGGGCCACGGAGCCGATGTTCTCCGGGTACTTGGGGCGAAAGAGCACGATGTCGAGGTTCGAAAGGGGCATGCGGGCTCCGGCTGTTGGTGTGCTTCCCGGCGCGGGCCTTGACGGGGCTCTCTGGGCCAACTAAAGTCCGGGGACGTGCCTGTGTCGGCACAACCCCGGAATCCACCTCTAACAGGAGAACCCGTCATGGCGCTGTATACCAAGGAAGAGGCCCTCAAGTACCATTCGATGAAGCGCAAGGGCAAGCTTGAGGTCGTGTCCATCAAACCCTGCGAGACGCAGCGGGACCTGTCCATGGCCTACACCCCCGGCGTGGCCGACGCCTGCCGGGCCATCCACGCCGATGTGGAGAAGGTTTACGAGTACACCAACAAGGGCAACCTCGTGGCCGTGGTTTCCAATGGAACCGCAGTGCTCGGCCTGGGCAACATCGGGCCCGAGGCGGGCAAGCCGGTCATGGAAGGCAAGGGCGTGCTCTTCAAGATCTTCGCCGACATCGACGTCTACGACCTGAACATCCGCCAGCTCGACCCGGACAAGGTCATCGAGTTCTGCAAGATGCTCGAGCCGACCTTTGGCGGCATCAACCTTGAGGACATCAAGGCCCCGGAATGCTTCAAGATCGAGCAGACGCTGATCAAGGAGATGGGCATTCCCGTGTTCCACGACGACCAGCACGGCACGGCCATCATCTCCGGCGCGGGCCTCATGAACGTGCTCGAGATCGGCGGCAAGAACATCAAGGACCTCAAGGTCGTGGTTTCCGGCGCGGGCGCAGCCGCCATCTCCTGCTCGCGCTTCTACGAGGCCATGGGCCTGAACAAGGGCCAGATCTGGATGTTCGACTCCAAGGGCCTGCTGCACACCGGCCGCACGGACATGAACGCCGAGAAGACCTACTATGCCCAGCCCAAGGCCTGCACCATGGCCGAGGCCATGACCGGCGCGGACATGTTCCTGGGCCTGTCCGGCAAGGACGTCATCAACGCCGAGAACGTCAAGTCCATGGCCAAGAACCCGGTGATCTTCGCCTGCGCCAACCCGGACCCGGAGATCGCCTACTCCGTGGCCAAGGGCGCCCGCACCGACCTGATCATGGCCACCGGCCGCTCGGACACGCCCAACCAGATCAACAACGTGCTGGGCTTCCCGTTCATCTTCCGCGGCGCGCTCGACGTCCGCTCCAAGGTCATCAACGAGCAGATGAAGCTGGCCGCAGCCAAGGCCCTGGCCGCCCTGGCCAAGGAGCCCGTATCGCCCGAGGTCTGCGCCATCTACGGCGTCAAGGAGCTCAAGTTCGGCATAGACTACATCATCCCCAAGGCGCTGGACCCACGCGTGCTCGAGTGGGTGTCCCCGGCCGTGGCCCAGGCAGCCATGGATTCCGGCGTGGCCACCATCCAGCTGGACATCAAGCAGTACAAGAAGGACCTCGCCGCGCGCATGACCGCCTCCAAGGCGCGCACCAAGATGATCGTCGAATCCTTCGGCTACGACCTGTAGCCCGGACGGCGAGATCGCCAGACATGCAAAGGCCCGGGGGAGACTCCGGGCCTTTTTCGTGGGGGGGGACTTGTATTTCGTGGGCTGAACAGAGGGGACGCCGATCATGCGCGGCCAAGCCCAAACCCGGCTGCGGCGCGGACGGCTTGGACGATTTGGACGGGGCGGGCAGGTCTATTGCTGCGGGCACTGCCTGCTGGCCATGGAGTCCTTGAGCCCCTGCACCTTCCAGCGCAGCTTGGCCATTTCGCCCTCCATGACGGCCTGGTTGCGGCGGTACTCGGCCAGGTCCGCGGCGCTGATGCCATAACCGATGGCCGCGACCTGGAGCTTGATGCCGATGACCGCGGCCTTGAAGGCCAGCTTGCCCGCCGGGCCGCCGCCGTACTCCGCCAGGTGCTCGCCCGCGAACTCCCAGCCTCCGGCGTCGTTCATGAACTTGTCGTTGAAGTCGTCCACGGCCCGCAGCAGCTTGGCCCGGACGGTCGGGTCCGGCTCGTGGCCCGCCCTGGCCGCAGTCGCATACTGATAGGTCATGTCCGTCAGGTCCGCCGCAGTGCCGCCAGCCTCCATGCCCTTGTCGACCCACTCCCTGGCCTGCCTGATCTGCTGGGGCGTGAGCTTGCGCGCATTCTTGCGCAGGCCCCCGGTCTTCTCCAGCTCGTCCAGGCCTTTCTTCATGCTTTGCAGGCTGTTCTTGGCCTTGATGAAATTCTGCAGCCGGTCCTGGAAGGCGTCGATTGCGGCTCCCCCCGCCGCCTCGGCGACCGTCTGCGTGGCGTCGCCTATGGCCTCTTTCTTGCCCGCCTCGGCCTCGCGGATGAACACCTCGTTCTTGGCCATGACGTTTTCGGCCCGCTCGACCCCGATGCGCAGGCGCGCCAGGGTCTCGGCCATCTCCTTGCATGCGGCCGGGTCAGCGGCCTGCGTTGCTGTCGGCTTGCGCCGCGCCTCCGCGCTGACGGCCGAAAAGTCCAGCCCCGCGCTTTCGGGCAGGCCATGCAGGCTCCCGCCGATCTCCTGCGCATTCCTGTTGCGGTCCGCCTGGGCCTCTTGCGCGGCCCGCAAGCGGCGGGCTTCCTCGGCCTGCTGGGCCGCAAGCTGGGTGTCCTGGAGCTGCTGCGCCGCGTCCATCTGTTTCTGGTTCGAGCGCTCGATGGCGGCGTGGTCGATGGTCAGCGACTGGTTCAGGCCATCCTGGATGCCTTTCAGGGCCGCCGCCTTGGTGCTGTACTGGTAGGAGCTGCGGCCATGCCCCGCTGAACCGGAGGAGGAGGAGGAGCCGCTGGAGGTGCTGGTGCACACGGGCATGTTCGAATTTCCGTTGCTGCAGTCGCACTGGTGGGTTTGCAGGTATTGCCGCATGCCGGGGTCCTGCTGCCAGGCCCGGAGCGTTCCATCGCAGACCACCCCGGCCCGGCAGGGCGCCGCCGCAAGCAGCAGGCCTCCGGTCAGGGTCAAGGCCAGGGCCAAGTTTCGTCGCGCCGGGCAGGTCGGCATGGCGCGCCTACTCCGCCGGCACGAGCTGGCGGCTCACCTGATTCGTGGCGGTGACCGTCGCGGCATCGCAGATCACATCGCAGAACATGCAGCAGTTGGACGGCACGCCCATGAGGTTCTCGCAGTGGAAGTTCGCCTTGTAGCTGGACCAGAGGAACTCCAGGCTGATGCTCCGCGCATCGGGCGAGATCCTGCCGGTCACCGGGTGCACCTGCCCCGGAATGGAGCAGCCGTGCTCCCCGTTGTACGCGCCGCCCTGCACCGAGCCCTGCAGGGCGCCGTTGTTCAGGGTGAGCGTGTAGGTGAGGTTGCCCGAGCCGATGGTCATCTTGTCGCCGTTCATGGCCACGGCATAGCTGCCGCCGGAGGCGTCGACCCAGCGGCCCTGCATGCCGCGTATCCGTTCCGCCTCCTCCTTGGCGATGTTGATCTCGAAGATCTTGTCCTGGGCCGCCTGGACCCTGGGGTCGCCGGGGGCGGCGGCCATGAACAGCCGGAGGTTCTGCGTGGCCTGCTCGAACTTGTTCTGCCCCGCCTGGAGGATGCCGAGGTTGTAGTAGCCCTCCAGCCACCAGGGGGCCAGGCGCAGGGCCTCGACGATCTCCCGCTCCACCAGGCCGATGTCCTGGCCCTTCTTGAGCAGGTAGGAGCTGCGCACGAGGTGCTCCCGCGCCTTCTCAGGGATGGCGGGCGCTTGAGGCAATCCTGCGGCATAGTTCACGATCTTTGTGCGGATGTTCTGCTCGGCCTCGCCGCCCAGGTCCTGGGCCTTCACCAGGGCGGAGGCGTACAGGGCGAGGGCCTTGGCGGACTGGCCCGCCTCGGCCAGGGAGTCGCCGGTGGCCAGCTCCTGCTCCAGCAGCTGCTGCAGCCGCTGTTCGATGAGCGCGGCGACGGCGGACTGGTTGGCCGCACTCTCGGGCGCGGCAGCGGCAGGCGCAGCGGCAGCCATGCGGGCCATGCGGGCCATGCGGCCCTGGTTGCCGACTGCGCCGCCGCCCGCCGCGCCGCCGCCGGAACGGGCCAGCATCAAGGAGGTGGCGTCATTCCTGTTCCGCAGCCCGAGATCAACGCCGCGCTCAATGAAGAAGCCCGCCAACGCGACGTTGGAGTTTCTGGCGGCGAGGTGCAGCCCGGACTCGCCGTTGGCGGTCCTCGCCAGCGGGTCGGCCCCCTGGTCGGCCAGCAGCCTGGCCGTGTCCACGTCGGCGGCCAGGAGCAGCGCGGTTTCGCCAGCCCTGTTGGCGGTCTTTGCGGAAGCCCCGCTTTTCAGCAACAACTCGACGAGCGCCCGGTTGCCCTTCCTGGCGCAGACCATGAGGGCGGTGTTGCCTGCGGCGTCAGTGCTGTCCAGCTTCGCGCCGGACTGGGCCAGCAGCCGCACCACGCCGTCGCGGCCATACATCGTGGCCAACATGAGCGGCGAAAGGCCTGTGCCCGTGGCCAGGTTGATGTCGGCCCTGCCCGCCAGGAGCTTTTTCACGATGTTTTCATGCCCGGCGCAGGCCGCAGCCTGCAGGGGGGTCAACAGGCTCTGGCCGGGGCAGCTGGCCTGGGCTTCCCTCACGGGGGCCGGGGTGTTCACGACCTGGGCATCGGAGGCCAGCAGGCTGTCCAGGGTGGCCGTGTCGCCCGTGAGCGCAGCCGTCGTCATCTGCTCCTGCGGCGTGGCGCAGGCGGCCAGAAGAAGCAGGAGGAGCAGGAGCATCAACATGCAGGCTTTCACGGCCAGCGAAGCAGCAACTGAGCACTTTCTCATCGGGGACTCCTTTCAGCCATTCGTGACGACCCTGGCCGTTTCGGCCATGAAGCCCGTGCGTTGCCTGTTGCGAAGGTCCGCTCCGGCGCATCGCCTTCTTCCCTGGACTCGTATCCTGACGATATTGCAAACACTCATCTTTAGGCAAGGGGTTAGACCCACTTACCAGACAGCGCCCTGGCCGCTCATCCGGGCAGGCCCCGGCGCAGCAGGCCCGAGGTCGGCAGGGCCGACTCAGCCCCAGGCTTCGGTCAGGGATGTGAACGCGCCCCGTCCGCCCAGCATGGCCCCGGCAAAACCGCCGCCGGGATTGCCCCAGGCGCTGGCCAGGTACAGCCCCGGCACGCCGGTCTCGTTGGGCAGGCGGGTCATGAAGGAGTTGCCCACGGTCTGGTTGTAGCCGTAAATCGCGCCGCCGGGGTTCAGGGTGAAGCGCGCGTTGGTGAGCGGGGTGGCGGCCTCGCGCATGACGATCATCTTCGAGAGGCCGGGGATGGCCCGCTCCTCGGCCAGGCGGATGAGCAGATTGGCCAGGCGCTGCTTCTCCTCGGCGTAGGCCTGCTTGCGCCCGGCGCGGTAGTCGGCCTCAAAGGGCTTCCAGTGGTCGTGGCCGCACAAGGCCGTGATGCTCACCGTGGAGCAGCCCGGCGGGGAAAAGCCGGGCACGAGCTTGTCGTAGGCCATGAGCGCGAAACTGGCGCCCGCGAAGTCGTTGGCCATGGCCCGGGCGTAGTCCGCCTCCATGTCCAGGCCGCCGTAGTGGAAGGCGTCCGCGTAGGGAAGGCTGGCCGTGATGTCGCGGTCCAGCCCCAGCCAGACCAGAAAGCTGCCCATGCTCGGCTCCAGGGCGTCCAGCCGTGCGCGCTCCTCGTCCTTCATCGCCTTTGCGGGCAGCAGGCCGCGCACCAGCCCCGGCGCGCTGGCGTTGCAGACCACGGCACGGGCCCTGTGCTCCCGCCCTCCTGCCACGCGCACGCCCACGGCCCGGCCGTTCTCCACCAGCACGGCCTCCACCAGGGTGTTCAGCCTCACTTCACTCCCGGCCTGGCCCTTGACCCCGCCCTTGGCCTGGCGCACGGCGTCGGCCAGGGCGTTGGACAGGGTCTGGGAGGTGCCCTTGAGGTACATGCCGCCATACTCCAGGTACTGCGCCGTGGGGAAAAGATAGTAGAAGGCCGAGAGCCGCGACGGCGGCAGCCCATAGTAGCCCCAGGTCTGGGTGAGCGCGGCCCGGAGCCTGGGGTCGCGCACGTGGCTGTCCACCAGCTGGCCCAGGGTCTTGTCCCGGATGCTCCACAGCGTGGGGTAGAGCAGCGGGAACGCGGCCTTCTTGGCCAGGGGCAGGCCGTTTTGCACCTCGGCGGTTTCCGCGGCCATGCCGCGCCACAGGGTGAAATACTTGGCCAGGCCAGGGGCCTCCTGCGGGCAGAGCTCGGTGAGCTGCCGCTCAAATCCGGCCAGCCCGGCGCGGCTGGGAATGGTCAGCGTGAAATCAGGGAAGTGCGAGACCCAGGCGTGCGGGTGCGGGGCGAATTCCAGCCTGTCCCACACGCCCAGGTCCACGAGCATCCGACGCATGGAGGGTTCGCTGAAGGCCGAGGCGTGCAGCGAGACCTCGCAGGAGAACTCACGCGCGCCGGGCTGCCGGGTGCCGGTTTGTCGGGTGAAGGACTGCCGGGCGAAGGACGTGGCGTAGCCGCCGGGCGCGCTGTGCTGCTCCAGGACCAGGGTGCGCAGGCCGCTCCGGGCCAGGTAGGCCCCGCAGGTCAGGCCGCCCAGCCCGCCGCCGATGACGATGACGTCGTGCTCGCCCTCCCCGGCCCTGGACCGCAGGGGGCGCGAGCAGCTCCAGCCGCCCAGGCCCGAGGCGGCGACAAGGAACAGGAACCGCAGGAAGTTTCGCCGGTCCATGGCACCCCCTTTGTATGCAAGGCCCGCATACACCGGAATCCGTAAAAACACCACCACGCCTGCGCAGCGCCCAGCCCGGCAATGGGCGGAGACCGGGATCGCGGCGGACGTCGGTCTCTGCGCGCAGGGCTGTGCGCAGACGGACAGGCGCGCCGCATGCGGACAGAAGCGCAGGGGGCGTTTTGCCATGGAAATCCAGGAAGGCGCTTGCTTTATCCTTGTCAATGGTGGAGTATGCAGCAAAAGTCTTCTGTTGCTGTCGCCGGGGCCTTGGGAGGTGAACGATGTTCGTTGTCTCATCGATTCCAAAGCGTTGCACTGTGGCCTGCGCTCTGGCCTGCCTGACGCTGTCCCTCTCCGGCTGCATCCTGGCCTACATCCCGCAGCCCCTGCCGATCTTCCCCTATGCCCCGGACGCCCAAGCCATTGCGGACCGCAAGGAACTCTCCGTGGTCGACCAGACCCTGACGGCGGATTCCAACAGCACGGGCAGCACGGGCAGCACCCGCTCGGTGTTCATCGCCCTGCGCGGCGCCCGCGTTGTGGGCAAGGAGAAGAGGCTGGCCGAGCAGGACGTGCTCCGGGAGATGCCTGCGCCGGACTTCAAGCCCTCGATCATCAGCTACGTGCCGCCGCCCATGTTCCATACGCCCAAGGAAGGCGACCGCCACTATTTCAACTTCACCATCAGCAAGGACTTTGCCGAAGGCATCACCGCGTTCTTCGCCGGGGAGAGCGAGAAGTCCGTCGCGGCCTTCGAGCGCGTGCTGGCCGACCCGAAGGTCAAGAGCGCGGCGGGCTGGCAGGCCTCCATGCACCTGGTGTACCTGCACCTGATGATGGGCCGCCCGGACCTGGCCGAGACCGAGGTGCAGCGCACGGAGTTCTGGGAAAAGAAGATGACCGACGGCAACAACGTCTATTCCCGCGCCGTGCGCGCCGAGGTGCGGTACTGGGCCGGCGACTTCGAGGGGGCCATAGCCGACGCCAAGGACGTGCTGGCCTCCATCGGCGACTGGACCATCCCGACCATCTACCCCTCCCCCCCACGCGACCAGGTGGACGTGATCCGTTTCGGCACGGCCAAGGTCCGCGCCATGACGGTGCTCGGCATGCTGTACACGGCCAAGGGCATGTACAAGGAGGCCCTGCCCTGGCTGGAGCAGTCGGCCAAGGAGATGACCCACGTCGTGTTCCTGCACTGGGTGCCGCTCTACGCCCTGTACATCACGGCCAACAACTGGGAGGTGTTCTACGGCGAAGGCTGGAGCCTGACGAGCCTGGCCACCGCCCTGCTCGCCCAGGACCCGGACTCCAAGCGTGCGGCAACGATGTTCACCGATGCGCAGAAGTTCTTCGACGCCATCGGCTACGTGGCGGGCAAGGTGCTCATCGAAAGCTTCAAGGCCCAGGTGCTGCTGGCCACCGGGCAGCACCAGCGGGCGGAGCAGCAGGCCGCCGTGGCCCTGGAGCACGCCCAGAAGAGCAGGCTGCTGGACTTCATCTGGCGGCTGGAGGCCGTGCGCGGCGAGGCCCTGCTCAAGCTGGACCGCTGGGACGAAGCCGAGCATTCGCTGCGCGCCGCCCAGACCGTGGTGGACCAGCTCTCCGGCACCATTGTCAGCGACATGGCCAAGGTCCGCTTTGGCGTGGGCAAGGAGATCATCACCAGGAACCTGGTGCAGATCGACATCCGCAAGCGCGACTGGCCGACCCTGTTCCAGGACCTGGAGCGCGGCCGGGCCCGGGCCTTTGTCTCCATGCTGGCCAACCGCACCGTGGGCGCGGGGGCCAACGTCGAGCAGACCGCGCGCATCCACGTGCTGGACAAGGAGATCCTCGTCGAGCGCCAGCGCAAGTACGGGTTCATGCAGAACGGGACCATGGAGTCCGACCGGGAAGAGGACCTGCTGGCCCAGCGCCAAAAGCTGGTTGAGGAGCTGCACGCCACGAACCCGGACCTGGCCGAGGCGTACGCCGTGTCCACCGTGGAACTGGCCAGGGTCCAGGCCTCGCTCGCCGCCGGGGACCTGATGGTCTACGCCCTGCCGGCCCAGAGGGAGGAGCCGCTGTCGCTCTTGCTGGTGACGGCTCGGGACGTGCAGCTGCGCATCCTGCCGGTGACGGGCCGCCAGTTCGGCCAGCACCTGAAGGACTTCGTGGCCACCCTGTGGACCGCGCAGCCCAAGAGCCAGTACGCGGCGCTGTCGCAGCTGCGCCAGGACCTGGCGCTGACCTCCTGGGGCAAGCCCGCCAATGTCCTGGTGGTGCCCAGCGGCGATCTGCACTTCGTGCCCTGGGGCGCGCTGGACGTGTCCTTCACCGTGGGCGTGCTGCCCACAGGCGGCTGGATCGTGCGCTCGCCGCACAGGTCCAAGGGCGCGGTGCAGGCCTGCATCGTGGGCGACCCGGAGTTCGGCGGCGTGCTGCCGCAACTGCCCGACGCGCGCGACGAGGCCGTTTCGCTGGCGAAGCTGTACGGCACATCGGCCATCATCGGGCCGGACGCCACAGAGACGGCCCTGCGCCAGCGGGTCGGGACCGGGGTCGACGTGCTGCACCTGGCCACCCACGCCCTGTATGATCCGCTGTACCCCTTGCAGTCCTCGCTCATCTTGAGCGACGGCCAAAAGGCCGTGCCCCTGTCTGCGGAAAAGCTGTACAAGAATCCGCTCTCGTCCCGGCTGGTGGTGCTTTCCGCCTGCGAGACGGGCATGGGCCAGGTCATCTCCGGCGACGACCTGCTGGGCCTGACGCGCAGCTTCTATCTCGGCGGCGCCAACGTCATCTTAAGCAGCCTGTGGCCGGTGAGCGACGAGGCCACGCGCATCTTCATGGAGCAGTTCCACAAGAGCGCCCGCAGCGGCGACTACGGCCTGGCCTGGCTGGCCGCGCGCGACGCGGTGCGTGCCAGGGGCGCAACCCCGGCGGAATACGGGGCCTTTGTTCTGGGCGGCATGCCCAGCGAACGGCAAACCCTCAGACCGGGCAGATGAAAGGACAGAACGCGGGCTGTGAACGGCGCCGCGTGCGCCGCGAAGGAAATGCGCCCGCGCGTGAAACGCTGGTGGGCCGACAGGGCCGTTGTCTTGTGAACCATATGTTTGACCGCGCCGCAGGAGGTGTATCCATGCCACGGAAGTTGCTGCTCATACTGGCCTGTCTGCTTGTCTGCTTCTGTGTCCTGGCTGCCCGGCCCGCGCAGGCCGAACGCCGGTCCGCCCTTGTGATCGGCAACGGCGCGTACGCATCGGCGCCGCTGCGAAACCCGGTCAACGACGCCAGGGCCATGGCCGCAACGCTGCGGAGCCTGGGCTTCGAGGTCATCCACCTGGAAAACGCCAGTCAGGCCATGATGGAGGACGCCCTGAACGCCCTGGGCAGGCTGCTCGCCAAGGGCGGCGTGGGCCTGTTCTACTACGCCGGGCACGGGGTGCAGGCGCAGGGCCGCAACTACCTCATCCCGGTGCAGGCCAGGCTTCTGAGCGAGAGCGACCTGCCCCAGCAGGCCGTGGACGCCTCCGCAGTGCTGGAGCGCATGGAGCAGGCCAACAACGACCTGAACATCATCATCCTGGACGCCTGCCGCAACAATCCCTTTGCCATGAAGCTGCGCTCCGGCAAGGGCGGGGCGGGCGGCCTGGCCGCCATGCAGGCCCCCAAGGGGTCGCTCATCGCCTTCGCCACCTCGCCGGGGTCCGTGGCCTCGGACGGGTCCGGAGAAAACGGCGTGTACACCAAGCACCTGCTCGAAAACCTGCGCACCCCGGGCCTGCAGGTGGAGCAGATGTTCAAGCTCGTCCGCAGCGGGGTCATTGCGGAGACGAACAGCCAGCAGCGGCCCTGGGAGACAACCTCAATCCAGGGCGATTTCGTCTTTGCCGATGCCGGGGGAGCCGCCCCGGTCGCCGAGGAGCCGCACGCCGCAGCAGCACCGGCAACGACGCCTGCGACAACATCGGCGGCGACGCCCGCGCCTGCCGACGTTGCGGCGCAGCCGACGCCGAAGTCGCGCTCCAACCCCATCCAGGTGGAGTTCGCCATGTTCCGGGAAAACGGCAAGAAGCCGCCCACGCCCGTCAGCACAGGAGGCAGCATGCGCTCCGGCGACGCGTACTTCTTCCACGTCAGGCCCAGCCAGGACTGCTTTCTGTACCTGTTCCAGGTGGACGCCACGGGCAAGGCCTTTCGCCTGTTCCCCAACGACGCGTACCATACCCAGGCCAACCCGGTGCTGGGCAAGGCGAACCTGACCCTGCCCAACCAGACCGAGGTGTTCTACCTGGACCAGACCGTGGGCAAGGAGGAGTTCTATTTTCTCGCCTCCGAGGAGCCGGTTGCGCAGTTGGAGAACCTCGACGCCAGCACCGTGGACGGCATCATGCGCTCCGGGATGACCCTGCGCGGCCCGGCGGGCGTCAAGGCCGCCATGGGCGCCGTCGCGGCCAGCGGCGCCGGGGAGCAGGCCCTGAAGGTGCAGGAATTCTCGTTTGTGAACAGCTTCGTGCACGCCATCGCCATCAAGCACAAGTAGCAGGAGAGGAACATGCTGCACGCGACGAGATACCGCACGCTTTGCCTGGCCTGCGCGCCCTGCTTGCTGGCCGGGGTGCTGGCCGGGCTGCTGGCCGGGCTGCTGTGCACGGCTCTGGCCCTGGCCCAGGGCACAGCGGCGGGCCAAAGGGAGCACCAAAGGACGGACCAGGGGGCGAATCGGGAGGCGGGCCAGATGGTGCCCAAGGACGAGTTCATCCGCCAGTTGGGAGGCCAGGAGCCCACCGCGCCGCCTTCAGGATCGCGCACAATGCGGCTGCGCGGCCCGGCCGGGGTCAAGACCGTCGACGGACAGCCCGGCCAGCCCGAGCAGGCGCCCAGACCCAAGGAAGTCGCCATCCTGATCCACTTCCGCTACGGCTCCACCGAGCTGGCGGACGAGTTCTCGCGCAGCCAGCTGCGCGAGGCGGGCCAGGCCTTCTCGTCCCCGGAGCTCTTCGGGCTGGCGTTTGAGATCGGCGGGCACACCGACTCCCAGGGCTCGGAGGCGTACAACCTGGAGCTCTCGCGGCGGCGGGCCCAGGCCGTGAAGGACGCCCTGTGCCGGGGCTACAAGGTTGACTGCGGCGCGCTGGAGGTCAAGGGCTACGGCAAGTCCGAGCCCGTGGCCGGGAACGACGACGAGGCGGGCCGCAGCCAGAACCGCCGGGTGGTGTTCAAGAGGCTGCGCTAAGGGCCAGGGCGCGGACCTCCGGCCGGACGACCTCCGGTCGCAGGAATGCTGGCCGACGCCGGAAAGCGCCTGTTTTCCGGGCGAAGCGTGCAAAGGAGGACTTCCATGAGAAGGGCTCTGTTGCGGTTTGCTCTCATTGTTCTGACGCTTCTGAACAGCGCCTGCGCCGCAGGCATCTACCACGCCATCGCCCCCGAGGGCGACGAGAACAACCTCAAGGCCCGCTACGAGGAGAACATCGCCCTGTTCGAGCCCCGCTTCGAGCAGAATGCGCTGAACAACACCCAGCTCATGTACCTCTGCGAGGCCTATTCCAAGACCAAGCGGTTCAACAAGCTCACGGCCTGCCTGGACAGGATGGTCGACCGCTACAACCAGGGCGAAACCAAATACTTCAATTTCGATCTGTACGAGCTGGTGGTCATCGGCCGGACCAAGGCCAAGATCGACCTGGGCGACTATGCCGGGGCCGCAGCCTACAGCCAGGCCTATCTGGACCGGAAGAAGGAGGACATCGCCCGCTACTCGCTGGTGCAGCTGCTGGCCTTCAACGGCCTGGCCAAGGCCCTGTCCGGCGACGCGGCCGGTGCGCTGTCTGTGGTGGCGCAGCTGGAGGCCATCTATCTCGGCTATCCGTTCAGCATGATGCAGCAGGACCGCGACGAGGGCGAGGCCAGGATCTACATGGCGCTTCAGGACTATCCGAAGGCCTACGAGGTCATGCAGCGCGAGAGCGGATTCTCGTTGTTCGCCGTGGCTGTAGCCGAGACGGCCTTCGGCAGCTCCGGCTGGTTTGTGTTCCGCGAGCTGCCGAACAAGTTCATGCGGGCGCGGGCCGCCTACCTGTCCGGGCGCAAGGAAGAGGCCAGGAAGGGCTACGACGAGCTGCTGGCCAATGAGCGGACCAGGGCCAACGGCGAGATTCTGTGGCAGCTTTTGTACGACCGGGCCCGCATGGCCGAGGATGAGGGCAAGGGCGACGTGGCCCTGCGCTTCTACCTGCAAAGCATCGAGGTGGTGGAGCAGCAGCGCAGGTCCATCTCGTCCGACGCCTCCAAGATCGGCTTTGTGGGCGACAAGCAGGCCCTGTACGAGAGCGTGGTGGACCTGCTGGTGCGCCAGGGGCGGACGGCCCAGGCCTTCGAGTACGTGGAGCGGGCCAAGTCCCGCGCCCTGGTGGACCTTTTGGCCGAGCGCCAGGACTTCGTGCCCGGGGCCCAGGCCAACGCGGCCGCGACCCTCAAGCAGCTGGCCAGCCTGGAGCAGCGCTATCAGGTCCTGACCCCCGGCCTTGAGGAGCACGCCAGGCTGCGCAGCGCCATGAGCGCCCTGGAGGGCAACCTCCGGCAGCAGACCCCGGAGCTGGCCTCCCTGGTCACGGTCGAGTCCACGGCCGCCGCCGAGATCCAGGCCCGGCTCGCCCCGGACGAGACCCTGCTCGAATACTACGGCCTGGGCGACGAGCTGTACGCCTTCACCGCCACCCGCGAGTCCATCACCGCGCAAAAGCTCGACGGCAAGGGCATGGAGGCCGATGTGCGCGCCCTGCGCGAGGCCATGCGCAACGTGGGCTCCGACGCCTGGAGGCCTGTCTCGCGCAGGCTCTACGGGCGGCTTTTGGCCCCGGTGGAGGCCGCCCTGGCCAAGCCCCGGCTGATCATCGTCAGCCACGGCGCGCTGCACTACCTCCCCTGGTCCGCCCTGTTCGACGGCCAGCGGTTCCTGGTGGACCGGGTGACCCTGCAGCAGCTGCCCTCGGCCAGCGTCATGCAGTTCCTGGCGGCCCGCAAGCCCTCCACCCTGCGCGACATGCTGCTTTTGGGCAACCCGGACCTGGGCGACACGGCCATGGACCTGCCCGGGGCCGAGGCCGAGGTGCGCGCCATCAAGACCCTGTGGCCCAACTCGACCCTGCTCCTGCGCAAGGCCGCCACCAGGGACGCCCTGAGCAAGGCCGGGCAGCTGTTCAGGATCATCCACGTGGCGGCCCACGGCGAGTTCGTCACCGACCAGCCGCTCAACTCGCGCCTGCTGCTCTCGCCCACGGGCGCGGACAACGGCCAGCTCACCGCCGGGGACCTGTACGGCATGCGGTTCAGCGCCGACCTGGTGACGCTCTCGGCCTGCGAGACGGGCATGGGCAAGGTGCTTTCCGGCGACGACGTGGTGGGCCTGACGCGCGGGTTCCTGTACGCCGGGGCCAACTCCATCGTGGCCAGCCTGTGGCCGGTGTCGGATGACGAAACCAAGTTCCTGATGGCCAGCTTCTACAAGAACCTGAAGGTGCTGCCCAAGGCCCAGGCCCTGCGCCAGGCCCAGCTGGACACGAAGAAGAGGTACCCGCACCCGTTCTACTGGTCGGCCTTCCAGCTCACGGGCATGGGCAGGTGACCCCCAGTGCGGCTGCGGAGCGGCAGGAGGCACATGTGGCTGAATGCGCGTTTCCATTAGTGCCTCGCCAAGGCGTAGCGTTTGAAATTCACACACAGGGAAGGATGGGCCTTCCCTATAATCACCACCGACCCACCAAGGAGTCTTTTGTCATGAAAAAATCCATCATCGCCATGTCCATGGTCCTCGCATTCGCCGGCGTTTCCTTCGCCGCCCCCGGCAAGATGGACGAAGTAGCTCCCGGCGAAGGAAACGAAGCCACCGCGCAAATCAAGAAGGCCCCCGGCAAGGAGAACCCCAGCAAGATGGACAAAGTAGCTCCCGGCGAAGGAAACGAAGCGTTAATCAAGCAGGCCCCCGGCAAGAAGGCCCCCTTCAAGGGTGCCCCCGGAACCGTGAAGAAGGCCGAGTAATTCAGCCTGATCATCCCAGGGGCGCTTAGGCGTCCTTGGGACATCGCAAGATTTACCGGACGGGCTCCCGGGTTTCGCCGTGGTCCTTTTTTGGGGTTCATCCGGTTAGAGCGTACTTGGCCTCATGAATGCCCAGGATTCTGAGTTTGAAATACTCAAGTTCCCTGTACCCGTAGGCCTGCCTCTTCATCGTCTTGATCTTGTTGTTTGTTCCTTCCATGAGCCCAACAGACTTCGTGACCCTGTTCAACCAAGGTGGTCTTGAGGCTACAGAGCCAAGCTTGCTCAGCGGCGATGAAGAGGGGACCCGCGAGGTAGATCCTGGGGAAGAAATAGCAGGGAACCAAGGGCATTGGAACCATGAGTTTGGGCTGTTCATCCCATGCAAAGGCCCTGTGCAAAACCGGCAATGGTTCCACAAATGGTTCCGCTCAATGAAAAAGGCTGAGAGGCAAAAACCTCTCAGCCTTACTGATTGCTTGGTCGGGGCGACATGATTTGAACATGCGACATCCTGCTCCCAAAGCAGGCGCGCTACCGAGCTGCGCTACGCCCCGATCGTGTTGAGCGCTCTTCCTTACGGGAATTCCCGCGCGGTATCAAGCCGCACCTTGCGGCCCGGCCCGGCGCGGGCCTGGGTTCAGGCCTGGATTCAGGCCTGGGTTCAGGGCTGCCCGGGGGCGGGCGGGCTGCCGGTCCAGGCGGCCAGGGCGCAGGCCTCGTCCACCAGCATCACCGGAATGCCGCCGCGCACCGGGTAGACCTTGGCGCAGGCCGCGCAGAACAGCCCGTCCTGCGCTGGCAAAAGCTTAAGCGCACCCAGGCACTCGGGACAGACCAAAAGGCGCGAGAGTTCCGTATCCAGGCCCATGGGCCACCTCCAGTGCAATGTGCCCAAGGCATACCCGAGCGCGCGGCCAGGCACAAGTTTGGATTTGCCGCGCAGGCCGAGCTTGACGCAGGCCCGGATTCTGTGTCTAGCATGTGGCGGAAATTCTCGCCCTGGCGGAGGAACGCGGACCACGGTCCACGCGCCGCCACGGCCCCTGAACCGCACGCACCCGCAACCGGAGCCGTTGAAGCCCGTGCAGCAGCGCATCGACCTGCATACCCACTCCACCGCCTCGGACGGGACCTTCTCGCCCACGGAGCTCCTGCGCGCCGCGGCAGAGGCGGGCCTGGCGGCCATCGCCCTGACCGACCACGACACCCTGGACGGCCTGCCCGAGGCCCGGACCGAGGCGGACAGGCTCGGCATCGAGCTGGTGCCCGGCTGCGAGCTGTCGCTGGAATACGCCGGGCTGCCCACGCACATGCTGGCCCTGTTCGTGGACAATCCCGCCGGGGCCGTGGCCGGGGAGCTGACGCGGGTCATGCTGGCGCGCGGCAGGCGCAACGAGCGCATGGTCGAAAAGCTGCGCACCGTGGGCGTGCACCTGGACATGGCCGACGTGGCCAGCTACGCCGACGGGGTGGTGGGCCGCCCGCACATCGCCCAGGCCATGCTGGCCGCCGGGGTGGTGCAGAGCTTTGAGGAGGCCTTTGCGCGCTTTTTGGGCCAGGGCGGCTCGGCCCACATCCCCAAGGAGAAGCTCACCCCCAGGCAGGCCATCGACGCCGTGCACGCCGACGGCGGCCTGGCCATCCTGGCCCACCCCTACCTGCTGACCCAGCAGCCGCGCCACCTGGAGACCATCCTCAGGGAGCTCAAGGGCCTGGGCCTGGACGGGGTGGAGGTGTTCTACACCGAGCACTCCGAGCGCTACACGAGCGAGGTGGCGCGCCTGGCCGAGTCCCTGGGCCTGCTCAAGAGCGGCGGCTCGGACTTCCACGGGGCCGTGAAGCCCGGCGTGCGCCTGGGCCGGGGCCGGGGCGCGCTGTTCGTGCCCGGCGGCCTGCTCGACGCCATGAAGGCCGCCCTGGGTCGGGCCTGAGGCCTGGCAGATGCCCCGGCGGGCTTGTGCAGTCCGCCCGCGCAGGCTATGGTGGCTTGACCATTCGGCTACGCACGGTACACCATATGGACAGAGGGCAGCGCATGAGCGACGAGCCATCCGCAAAGATACCGCCGCCGGGCTCTCCCGTCCCAGGCGCCCCCGGCCCCGCTGCGGCCAGTGCGGACGCGCCCGGCCTGGGCCAGACCGGCCCGAAGCAAAAGCGCAACGAGCCCCGCCGCGTGGAGCGCCTGTCCGGTGCGCACCTGGAGATCAGCATCGGCGAGCCGTTGAGCCTGGACTTTCCCACCCAGGGCAAAAAGTACGCCGGCAAGGTGGTGGGCTACGAGCCGTACGCCTTCATCGCCGTGATGGCCCGCCTCCCGAAGGAAGTCCTGGACCACACGGTCGGCGGCGCGGGCATCGTGGCCCACCACGTGGTGGACGGCGTGGTCTTCGGCTTCCGCGTGGAGCTTTTAAACCGCATCACCAATCCCGCCCCGATCCTGTTCCTGAGCTTTCCGGAAACCGTGGACCGCATCGCGCTGCGCCACGACCCGCGCCTGAACGTCAACCTGCCCGGCAAGATCAATGGCAAATACGGCGAGCAGGCGGTCCTGGTTCAGGACCTGACCTTGACCGGCTGCCAGCTCTCGGCCAGGGTCGACCTGAAGACCCCCCTGCGCGAGGCCCAGGTGAACGACCGGCTCATGCTGCAATGCGAGATGGGCGGCAATTTGCGCATCGTCGAGCCCATCGAGCTGCGCCGCGTGGTGACCGAAAAGGGCCTGCTGCGCCTGGGCGCGCAGTTCGTGGAGCTCTCGCCCGGGGCCCAGGAGCAGTTGCAGGCCTACCTCGGCGACCTGATGCGGTTTATGGAGCACTAGCGAGCCCGCCGCAAATCAAAACGCCGCCGGGAGCAGCCCCCTGGCGGCGCTTTTTTGCGCCGGGCCTACAGCCCGCGCTTGTGCAGCCAGCGCAGCAGCCACACCCCGAGCAGGCAGAACCAGGGGATGAGCACCCAATGACTCTGGTCCATGAGCTGGGGCAGGGTCAGCTTGCCGTAGTCGCCCCAGGTCAGCACCGTGGCCTTGAGCAGGGGATAGGCCTCGGCAAAGACCGCCGCGCCCACCAGCATTCCGGCCATGCCCGCCAGGGCGTCCACGCGGCCCTCGCCCAGGGCCCCGCCCGCCGTGCCCGGACAATAGCCCAAAAGACCCCAGCCCGCGCCGAAGAGCAGCCCGCCCAGCACCGTGCCGCCCAGGATCAGCGGCTTGATGGACAGCTTGGCCAGCCCTAAGTCCACCAGGAAGTACACGCCGACCATGCCCACCAGGATGGTTGAGAGCATGAACTTGACGATGGTCATGTCCTTCAAGAGCAGCGCGCCCAGCTGGCGGTCGTAGCGGATGACCTCCGCGCGCTGGAGCAGCACCCCGAACAAAACGCCGGTGACGAGTCCGAAAATATGGTCCATGCCCTACCTCCCCTTTCCCTGGCCGTAGAGCAGCCGGGCCACCACGACCCCGCCGACGAAGAAGCAGACCAGGGCCACGTAGCCGCTGGCCGCCAGTTGGAGCGTGCCCGACAGGCCGTGCCCGCTGGGGCAGCCGTCGGCCAGGCGCGCGCCGAACATGGCCACAACCCCGCCCAGAAAGGCCACGCCGAAACGCCTGCCTGCGGAGGACCCGAACCGCGCGGCGAAACGGTCCGGCACCGCCTGGAGGCGGAAGGTGCCGCTGGCCAGGGCCGCCGCGCACGCGCCCAGGGCGATGCCGACCACGAACATCCACTGCCAGTCGACCTTGGGCAGCTCCTTCATGAAGTACGGCATGCCCGCCACGCGCTCCGGGGCCACGGTTCTCTCCACCATGCCCGCAGCGCGCACATAGGTGGTGGAGGCGCCAAAGTACTTGCCCGAGGCGTACAGCGAGAGCACCAGCAGCAGGCCTGCCAGGGCCCCGGCGATGTAGGGGTTCCAGGGTTTTCCGCGTGCGATCTTGGCCATGGGGAATCCTCCTAGGTTGGTATTCATACTGATTGTGGATATTTGCATACTACGTGCTTCCGCGCACCCGTCAAGCCTGAACCGGGTTCGAGCCGGTTCGAGCAGGGCCCGGTGCGCGTCCGGGCCGCAGCCCGCGCTCCACAGGGTTCCGGCCGCTGGCCGCTTGCCTTTTTCCGGAAACACGGGCAAAAAATAGGTATCTTTCGTGAAACCTGTCACTCGCCCAGCTGAGGATATCATGCCTGCGAAGAAATCCGCCCCAGCCAGCAGCCCCAAAGTGCCCGGGACAACGCCCGGAGCAGCGCCAGAAACAGCGCCAGAAACAGCCTCCGCCCCTGTTGCTCCCGAGTTGGTGTGCAGCCCAGTGGAGTCCCTGAAAGAGGACATCCGCAAGCACATGTTCGCCTTCCTCGGCAAGGACATCAACCGCGCGGGCCTGCACGACTACTTCAAGGCCGTGGCCTACACCATGCGCGAGCGCATGGCCGAGCACTGGATCAAGACCCAGCGCTCCTACTACGACAAAAGCTCCAAGCGCGTGTACTACCTCTCGCTGGAATTTCTTGTGGGCCGCTCGCTGAAGAACAACGTGCTCTGCCTGGGCATCGAGGATCAGGTGCGCGAGGCCCTGGCCAGCCTGGGCCAGGACTACGAGGAGATCAGCGAGGTGGAGTGGGACGCCGGCCTGGGCAACGGCGGCCTGGGGCGGCTGGCCTCCTGCTACCTGGACTCCATGGCCACCCTGAACATTCCCGGCTACGGCTACGGCATCCGCTACGAGTACGGCATCTTCCACCAGAGCATCCAGGACGGCTGGCAGGTGGAGCGGCCGGACAACTGGCTGCGCTTCGGCAACCCGTGGGAGTACGACCGCTCCGGCTACCTCTTCCCGGTCCAGTTCGGGGGCAAGGTCAACGCCTACACCGACGACCACGGACGCCTGCGCCACGTCTGGGAGGGCGGCAGCAAGGTCATGGCCATGGCCTACGACATGATGGTGCCCGGCTTCGAGAACGGCAACGTCATCAACATGCGCCTGTGGAGCGCCAAGAGCAGCCAGGACTTCGACCTGGAGTTCTTCAACTCCGGGGCCTACCTGAAAGCCATCGAGGACAAGGCCAAGAGCGAGAACATCTCCAAGGTGCTCTACCCCCAGGACACCTTCGTGGAGGGCCAGGAGCTGCGGCTCAAGCAACAGTACTTCTTCGTGGCCGCCACCTTCCACGACATCACCCGCCGCCACATGAAGCACCACCAGGACTTCGACGAACTCCCGGACCTGGTGGCCGTGCAGCTGAACGACACCCACCCGGCCATCGCCATCGCCGAACTCATGCGCATCCTGGTGGACGACCACCTTTTGCCCTGGGAAAAGGCCTGGGGCATCTGCGTGGGCACCTTTGCCTACACCAACCACACCGTCATGCCCGAGGCCCTGGAGACCTGGCCCGTGGACCTCATGACCCGGATCCTGCCCCGGCACATGGAGATCATCTTCGAGATCAACCGCCGCTTCCTGGACGAGGTGCGCCACCTCTACCCCGGCGACGACGGCAAGCTCGCGCGGCTCTCGCTCATCGGCGAGGACTATGGCAAGCGCGTGCGCATGGCCAACCTGGCCGTGCTGGGCTCGCACTCGGTCAACGGCGTTTCGGAGCTGCACTCCAAGATCTTGAAGGACTCGACCTTTCGCGACTTCAGCGAGATGTTCCCGGAGCGCTTCAACAACAAGACCAACGGCGTGACGCCCCGGCGCTGGCTGCGGCAGTGCAACCCGGAGCTCTCCGCGCTCATCACCGAGACCATCGGCGAGGGCTGGATCAACAACCTGCAGAGGCTGGAGGAGCTCAAGCCCTTTGCCGAGGACGCGGCCTTCCGCCAGCGCTGGGGCGAGATCAAGCAGCGCAACAAGCGGCACCTGGCCGAGTACGTGCACCACAAGATCAGCAAGGACCTGGACCCGGAGACCCTGTTCGACGTGCAGGTGAAGCGCATCCACGAATACAAGCGCCAGCTCATGAACGTTTTGCACATCATCAGCCTGTACGACGACCTGCGCACCGGCGCGCTCGGGCGCGAGGCGGCCCCGCGCACCGTGATCTTCGGCGGCAAGGCCGCGCCCGCGTACCGCATGGCCAAGCTGATCATCCGGCTCATCCACGCCGTGTCCGACGCCTGCGCCCGCGAGCCCAAGACCGCCAAGGTGCTCAACGTGGCCTTTCTGCCCAACTACTGTGTGTCCAACGCCGAAAAGATCATCCCCGGCACCGACCTCTCCGAGCAGATCTCGCTGGCCGGAACCGAGGCCAGCGGCACGGGCAACATGAAGTTCGCCTTGAACGGCGCGCTGACCATCGGCACGCTGGATGGGGCCAACGTGGAGATGTGCGAGCGCATCGGACGCGAGAACTTCTTCCTCTTCGGCCTGACCAGCCCGGAGGTCAACGCGCTCAAGGCCCGGGGCTACAACCCCTGGGCCTACTACCAGAACGACCAGGGCCTGCACCGGGTGCTCGACCTGCTGGCCTCCGGCCACTTCTCGCCCCTGCAGCCCGACCTGTTCCGGCCCATTGTCGACGCCCTGCTGAAGGACGGCGACCGCTGGATGCTTTTGGCCGACTACCGCTCCTACGTGGACACCCAGAGGGAGGTGGCCAGACTCCACCTGAACCGCGACCTGTGGTTCAAAAAGTCCATCCTGAACACCGCGTCCATGGGCTACTTCTCCTCGGACCGCGCCATCGGCGAATACGCACGCGACATCTGGGGCGTGAAGCTGTAGCGGGCGGCGGGCCCAAGGCGCAAGAAAAGGCCGTCTCCGGACAACCGGGGGCGGCTTTGCGCCATTCTGGGGCGGGCGGTTTTGCGGCGCCAGCGCCTCCGGCGCAGGCCAGGCATGGGGCGCAGCCCCAGACGTGCGCAGGCGCCGCGCGCCAACGACAGGCACAACGACAGGCACAACGGCGCTCGCGGACGGAGCTTCGCGGACAGATCTATGCGGGCGGGCTTGCCCCCGCCTGTGCGCAGGTAACGAGAGAGCCGACAGGTTGCCCCGCCGGCTCCATGAGCGCACTGCTTCCTGGAATCACCGTCCGCGTGAAAAGACTGCGCTTGCGGGCCGGAGCGGCGTTGCCGTGAACAACGCCTGACAGCTCCGCACCTAGGGCTTGGCCTCGGGTTTGGCCTCGGATTTGACTTCGGGCTTGGCCGGGGGCGCAGGCTGGAACGCGCCCTGGATCTCCAGCAGGATGGGCCGCAGCTTTGCGGCCAGGGCATGGGCCTTTTCCCGGTGCTGCTCGATCTTCTCCGGGCTCATCAGCACGAAGCTGTCGAGCTTCTTCTCCAGGCCGTAGCCCACCTCGCGCAGGCCGCTGGAGACAAAGGCCACGAACACCAGCAGCACGAGGCTGATGCTGCCGAGCTTGATGAAGAACGGCAAAAGCTTGCGCAAGGGTCCGGGCGCAACCTCCATGGTTTCGCCCCCGCGTTCCCCGGGCTCCACGATCCAGTCCCACAGGCCCTCGGCCGCCAGGCCGCGCAGCCACTCGTCCTTCAACGCCAGCACCTCGGCAAAGCCGCGCTCCAGGGACGCATCGGCGTGGCGCAGCCCCAGCTCGCGGATGAAGAACAGATACTTCCCGCCCGATTTGTGCACGATGATGTTGTACTCAAGGCCCAGGGCGCGGGCCAGCCTGTTTTGCGCGTCGTTTTGCGCGTCGTCTTGCGCGTCCATAGTGCTGCACCTTTGCGGCCGCCGTGCGGTCCGCTAGTTCTGCGGGGCTGCGCCCCGCAATGCGTAGATATCCAGGTCCTCGTTGGTGTAAATGCGCCGCACGCCTGCCAGGCCGGTGTAGTCGAGCCCTTTGTCCTCGCGCTTGCGCACGAAGAGATAGTCCACCGGAAGCTCCGCCAGCAGGCGCTGCCGCTCCTCTGGCGTCTTGGCCTTCCAGAAGGCGTTGGCCTTGGCCAGACGCGCGTCCACTACCGTGCGGTCCCTGTCCGGAAGCCATGGGTACGTCCAGGCGTAGCCGTACAGCCCGCTGACGGCGAGGTAGTCCATGGGCCCATAGGACCCCAGGACGCCGTTGTGCGAAAATACGTACGTCGAGCTGTTGGTGAGCATGCGCGCGCCATGATCCAGGGAATTATAGGCCCACAAGAGGCCGCTCGCCTCGTTTTCGTTCAGCGAAATATATTCCCTGTCCTTTTCAGCGTCGATGGTTTGATGCTGGTAGAACAAAAAGACCGAGACCGCGCCCAGCACAACGGCGGCAATGGCCACGCGGACTGTTGTGTTGCGCAGCAAAAGCGCATAGCCGAAGTAACTGGCGACAAAAATCATCAGGAATATTCTGAAATACCAAAAGAAATACTGCTCCCCACCGATGAAATCAATGGCCCGTGTCAACGAGATGCACGCGATGAACAGCGACGCCACAAACAGGATGTACTGCCTGCTTTTCAGCAGTTCATGCCGGGTCAGGCGGTTGTGCGTGGCCACAAGGCCGATGACGAGGACAAAAGGAGCTATCTCCAGGGCATTGGCGAAGAGTTCCAGGGAGCTGTTCAACAGGTTGAACTTCTTGAATGCAAGCTGCCCAAAGGAGGTGTACTCGATGAGCCGCAGGACCAAGCCGGAGACCAGGACGCCCGCAGTGAACTTCAGGTCCTGCAGGCCAAGCTGGCGCTTGACCAGGCGGTAGGCCAGCACGGGCAGGAGCGACAGCGGCACAAGCACCAGGGGAACGCCCTTGGCCGCGCACACGGCGAAAAACAGCGGGCAGAAATACGCGCCGGGAAAGCTCGCCAGCCGCCCGGTGAGCACGCCGAAAAGCAGCATGCCCAGGATGATGGCCCCCGGCAGACTGGGGAAATAGGTGTGGAAGGTGCCGAACATCTGCACCCAGGGAGTGGCCTCAAAGATTACCCCGGAGGAATAGAACAGCAGGCAGGCGGCCAGCACGGTCTGCGTGCGGTCGAACCCGGCGAAACGCCTGGCCCCGGCCACCACGGCCCCGGCCAGCAGGCACCAGGAAAGCACCGGGTAGATGTGCAGCTGCAGCTTGAGCGGGTGGATGCCGGTCACCAGGTGCGCCACGCCGTTGTTCACCATCATCAGGATGTGGTAGGCGAAGGGCAGGTCGCCGAAGCGTCCCTCCATGTACGGCAGTCCGGTGAGCAGGCCCTTGATGGCCGAGAAGGTGCTCATGACCACAAAGGCGTCGTCGCCCTGGATGACGACGTGGGCCCCTTCCCCAGGCAGCGCGGCCTGGATGAAGGAGCGGAGGCACAGGGCCAGGGAGATGGCGGTGATGGCCGTGACCGCGATGTGGAAAAAGGGCTCGCTGCGCCGCGCCTGGCCGCGCACCACCACCATGTCCCACAGGGCGAACAGGCCCAGCCCGGGCAGGGCCAGCGCCCCCCACCAGGAAATCCCCAGACGCGAGCCGCCCCAGGCCAACAAAAACAGCAGCGCCTGGCTGACGGGAAAGCCCAGGCAGATCCGCTCGGCCACGCCCAGGTCCATTTTCAGCAGGAGCCTGGCGCAGGCATAGGAGGGCAGGAGGATGAACCCTACCGCGTAGGCCAGGTAGCGCACAGGGTCCAGGCCAAGCTGCGGGTGCAGGCGCACAAGCACGGCATAGGCCGCAAGCACGGGCAGCAGTCCGGAGAGTTCGGACAAGGCGCCCGCAATGTTTCGCAACAGCTTCACTCCAAACCCCTCACGGCACGGCCCGGCGGCGCAGGCCTGGCCCGTTACAGCGCCCCCTGGCGCGGATGCGGATGCTCGCACGGGAATGCCGCCCCGTTTGCGCGGCGGCGGGCGCGGCGTTCGGCACGGCTGAGCGCACGCCCCCGAGCGCGAACGGCGCGCCAGAAACCAGACTCGCCAGAAACCGGACCCGACAGGAACCCCGGCACGCCAGGAACCCCGGCACGCCAGGGGCCAGCGGGCCCTTTGTCCAGCGGGCTTCAGCGTGCGGACTATCCACAATGCCTGTTCTGAAGTCAAGGCGCGACGCCGACCGGCCTGGCCCCGGCCCAAGCCTGGACAGCGCCCCGCCCCCGCCCCGCCTGGACCTGGACAGCGGCCAGCACCCAGCCGCTGCCCAGGCGCATTGACACCGCCGCACCCGCCAGACTATGCACCCTGCCAGACCATTCACCCAACAGGACGATTCACCCAGCATGGCTGGCCACCGCCATAAGCGCGCGGCCCGCCCGGCCCAGAATATCCGCGATTCATCCGCCAAGGAGTGCAGCCATGACACAGCGCCGCGAAAACCGCTTCGAGAAAACCCCGCGCGCTGTGCTGGGCGTGCTCTGGGGAGTGTTGACCCTGACCCTGTGCATCGGCTCGTTCCTCGTGGTCAAGGCCGTGCGCGACGAGGCCAAGCGCGGCGTGGAACGCTACATCGCCCTGCGCGAGCCCCGGCCCTCGTCGGACATCCCCAAGACGCCCACAGATGAACTGGTGGCCCTGGCCGACGGCTTGGCCAAGCGCGCCTACCCCTACCGCATCGACGCCGACGGCTACATCATGCCCTCCCAGGTGCACGCCAAGCCGGACCTGACCGTGGTCTTTCTGGGCGGCTCCACCACGGAGTGCATGTTCATGCAGGAGGAGGAGCGCTTTCCCTACCTGGTGGGCCGGGAGATGGAGAAGGCCCTGGGCCTCAAGGTGAACACCTTGAACGGCGGCAACGCGGGCAACCACACCCTGCACTGCACCCTGCTGCTGGAGGGCAAGGTGCTGCAACGCGCGCCCCAGGCCGTGGTGCTCATGGAATGCGTGAACGACCTGAACTCGCTGATGTACCTGGGCGACTACTGGGTCACGCACATCAGCCGGGGCATCATCTTCGACAAGGAGTACAACCCGCTCAAGACCTTCATTCTCCGCCACTTTGCGGGGCGCAAGGGCCTGCAGGGGGACCCGGGCGACGAGTTCGCCTACCAGCGCGGGCAGAAAACGTTCCTGGACCCGGCGACCCTGGCCGGGAAGTACCGCAAGAACCTGGAGCTGTTCGTGTTCCTCTGCCGCCAGCACGGCATCACTCCGGTGCTCATGACCCAGTTCAACCGCTTCTCCGAGCACCCGGAGGAGAACCTGATCAAGAGCATGCACAACATCTGGCGCGAGTACGGCACGGATTACGCCGCGTACCGCGCGGCCTACGTGGCCATGCAGGACACCCTGCGCCAGGTGGCGGCGGAGCAGAAGGTGGCGCTCATCGACCTGGACCGGCTGGTGCCCAAGGACAAGAGCCTGATGTACGACACCGTGCACCTGAAGCCCGCCGGCGCGCGGCTGGTGGCCGGGATCGTGGCCGAACGGCTGCCGGGCATCCTGCGGGCCGCTGGCGCGCTGAAGCAGGGACAGGCGGCCGCCGCGCCCGGCGCGCAGTAACCTGCGAAGCTTAGGCCGCCGCCGCGCACCTTGACAGCCGCCGCACCTTGACAGCCGCCGCACATTGACAGCCCGGCGACCCAGCCTCTATGCTTCCAGGTCGCGGCAGCACGAGCCTGTGCCCGCCAAACCGCAGGGGACCGCCGTGACCACCGCGCCCGAGATCTGCATCGCCTGGCTGAACGTCCACGGCGGGGCCTTCCACAAGCTCATCCGCCTGCACCAGGCCCTGGCCGAGGCCGGAATATCCTGCGAGCTGCTCTTTTCCGCCAGCCCGCCGCGCGGCCTCAAAACCGGAGCCGGGCCCGAAGCGGACATCCCGCCCGAGGCCCTGGACGGCCTGGCCGCACGCAGGATACACTTGCTGCCGCGCCAGGAGCTGCTGCGCCGGGCCGACTCCTCGCAGGCGCGCCTGCTCGTCACCGACGCCCACCACGACCCGGACCTGCCCGGGCTCATCGCCGCTGCCCGGGCGCGCGGCGCAGCCACGGCGCAGATGGCCACCCTGCTGGGCGACTTCACCTGCCACGGGGCCGAGCACTTGCTGCTGCAACACCCGCTGACCCTGTTCTTCGAGCTGGAGTTCAACCGCACGCCGGAAGCGCCGCGCTTTTTCGAGGCCGCCAGCCTGGCCTTCACCGGCAACATCTTCTTCGAGCCCACGCTGAACCCGCTGCACGGGGGCTATGCCTCGCGCGCGGCCTTTTTCGGGAAGTACGGCTTCGACCCCGAGCGCCCGCTGTGCCTGTGGCTGCCCAGCGCCCCGGACGTAGGCGACGAAAGCTATGCCCAGGTGGCCAGCGCCGTGCGCCAGGCCGGGCTGAATCTGGCCGTGAAGCTGCACCCCTGGGAATACGCCTTCAAAAAGCACGGCCCGCCCCACCCCTGGGGGCTCAAGGACTCCTCGGACGCGCTCTGGGGCGTGACAGCCGTGGACGAGGCCGACACCACCTGGGCCTACCATTTTTGCGACGCTGCCATTTTGCGCGGCTCGGCCATGAGCCTGGAGCTGCCCTTCTGGGACAGGCCCTCGCTGATTCTGCCCGCCACTGTCACCACCGGGCTGTTCAAGGCCCAGGCCCGGATGGTGCGCCGCTGCTCCACGCTTCTCGCGGGCACAGCCGACCTGCCCGCGCTGCTGGCCCGGCCACTGCCGTCGTTCAGCCCGGCGGACTACGCCTCGGCCCGGTCCGCCGTGCGTTTGGATGTGGAGCATGACGCCTACGCCCTGACCGTGGCCGCCCTGCGCGGCATCCTCGAAGGCCGGGGCGCGGGCATCCGCCAGGGAACCCACAACCAGGGAGCCCCGGCCAACCTGCGCCGCCTCTACGATCCGCACGTGACCCCGGAACTGGTGCGCGCGCTCAAGCCCCTGCGCAGCCTGCAGTACGCGGCCAGACGCCTGGCGCGCAGCCTGGGCTAGCTTCCACGCATCCTCACACGCGTTTCACTCCGCACCGGCCACTCCGCACCAGCCAACGCACAGCGGGCCAGCCAGACGATCTGTCCGGCTGACCCGCTGCGGTTTTGGGCGGCCTGGGCTCTCGGCCCGGCGGTGTTTTTCAGTCCGGCGGAGTTTTCAGTCCGGCAGAGCCGTGCAGCCCGGCGTCGGGCCTCAGCCCTGCGCCATGTCCTGGAAGTGCTTCTGGCGGGTGCGGTTCCACAGGCTGGGCTCGGCCAGGTGGGCCATGAACTTGCCCACGCTGTCGCCCCGGCCAAAGTAGAAGCAGGGCGGGCACTCCTCCAGGCTCCAGGCCTCGCGCATGGCCGCCAGCAGCGGCTCCCGCTTGCTCGGCACGTTGGCGATGGACGGATGCTGGAAGCGGTCCCTCTGGCGGCTGCCCACGTTGATGGTGCGCACGCCGTAGATCGGAGCCTCGCGCACGCCCGCGCTGGAGTTGCCGATGATGAAGCGCGCTCCCTGCATCAGCCGCAGGAAGTACTCAAAACGCATGCTGGGGAAGCGGCGGATGCGCGGATTGCCCTCCAGCGCCTCGTAGGCCTTGAGGATCTGCTCGCTGCCCGCGTCGTTGTTGGGCGAGATGACCACGTAGTTGTAGCCGGACTCGATGAGCGCATTGGTGAAGTCTCGCGCCCGGCGGGCCTGCTTTTCCGGCTCGGTGGTCACCGGGTGGTACAGCGCCACGGCGTACTCGTCGAAGGTGATGTCGTAGCGGGCGCGCACCGCGTCCAGGTCCGGCAGGTCGGGCGAGAGCATGATGTCGATGTCCGGGGAGCCGATGGTGAACACCGAGTCCGGGTGCTCGCCCAGTTGCAGCAGCCTGCGCGCCGCGTCCTCGTTGGACACGAAGTGCAGGTGCGAGAGCTTGGTCACGCTGTGGCGGATCATCTCGTCGATGGTGCCGCTGCGCTCCCCGCCCTCGATGTGGGCCACCAGGATGTTGCGGAAGGCGCCCACGATGGCCCCGGCCAGGGCCTCCAGCCGGTCGCCGTGGACCACGATCATGTCCGGCGGGTCGCCGCTGACGTGGCGCGAGAGCGCGGCCACGGTGTTGGCCAGGATCAGGTCCATGGCCTCGCCGCCCACCTGATTTTGGGCCGTGAACACGTTGACGAAGCCCTCGCGCTCCACCTGGCGGTAGGTGTAGCCGAACTGGGACAAGAGGTGCATGCCGGTGACGAAGATGTGGCACTCGAAGTCCGGGCAGGCCTCCACCGCGAGCATGAGCGGCTTGAGCTTGCCGAAGTCGGCCCGGGTGCCGGTGAGGAAGAGGATGCGCTTTTTCGGGGTCATGTTCCTTACCCGCCAGAGGATCAACCGCGCTTGTGCGGCCAGCCGCGCCAGGCGCGAAGCGCCGATCAAGATGGCAAAGCACCGACATGCGCCCAGGACGGCAAAGCGCCGACATGTGGTCAAGACGGCCAAACGTTGGCACGATCAATAGTGAATGCGGGCGGGAATTGCAAGGCGGGCCGTTTTTCGCCGCACCCCTTGGCAATCCGTCCGGGCGCGGGTACCCTGTCCTGAACATTTACAAAGGAGCGCGCCATGATCTTTCAGCCGAACCACCAGCCGATTCCCCAGACGACCGACACGACCTTCCGCACAACGACCCGCTTTGCCCTGCTCCTGTCCGTGGCCCTGGCCCTGGTGCTTGCGCTTGCGCCCGCCGCCCTGGCGCAACGAAGCATCGTGCACTTCTTCGTGGTCCCGGCGAGCGTGGCGGCCCAAAAGCTCCCGGCCCTGAACGACTTCCTGGTCCAGACCGCGGGCGGCTTCACGGTCTCGCGCAGCCATGGCGCGAGCCGCAGCAGCGCGGGCCGCAGGATCAGGCTGGACAACTGGAGCTACACCGTGGCCGCAGACACGGACCTGTCCCAGGAGATCATGGACTACCTGAAGGCGAAGTGCGGCCTGCCGAGCGTGTTCATCCTGGTTTGGGAGGCCGAGCGGCCGGGGCTGTAGCGGCGTGCTGGCCGACCGGGCGGGCCAAGGGGCCGCCGCCTGGCGCGCCATGCCCCCGCCGCAACACACCAGGCCACGGTCCGCCAGGCATGCAGAATGTTAGGGGTTGAGATTTTTCCGGGGTGGTATTATGGACAATGCGTCGTGTGAAGTCCACGAGATACGGCGTCGAAAGGCAGGCTTTTACGTGGGTGCGGCTGCGTTCCCACATAATATAACCATGGCCATACGAGACAAGCGGAGATCCAAGTGAATTCCAAACGGATCAAGATCGGCATGGGACAACTGCTGGTGGAGGGCGGCGAGCCTGAACGCAACATCCAGCGCGCCCTGGAGATGATCGACCTGGGCGTGGAGCGCCAGTGCGACATCGTGCTGCTGCCGGAATGCCTGGACCTGGGCTGGACCCACCCCTCGGCCCAGACCGAGGCCCAGCCCATCCCCGGCCCACACAGCGAGCGCATCTGCGCCAAGGCCCGCGAGGCCGGAATCTACGTCTGCTGCGGCCTGACCGAGGCCCATGAGGGCAAGGTCTACAACGCGGCCATCCTGGTCAACGACTCCGGCGAAATCATCCTGAAATACCACAAAATCAATGTGCTGGACGTGGCCTACGACTACTATTCCATCGGCCAGACCCTGTCCGTGGTCGACACGCCCTTCGGCTGCATCGGGCTGAACATCTGCTCCGACAACTACGGCGACGCCCTGGACATCGGCTATGTCCTGGGCCGCATGGGCGCGCGGTTCATCCTCTCGCCTTCGTCCTGGACCGTGGACTACTCCCTGGTCGAGTGCGACAACCCCTATGGGGAGAAGTGGTTCAAGCCCTTCCACACCCTGGCCCGGATGTTCAACATGGTCGTGATCAACGCCACCAGCGTGGGCATCATCCTGGCCGGACCTTACGAGGGCAAGAAGAGCGTGGGCTGCTCCCTGGCCGTGGGGCCAGAGGGGACCATCGCCCAGGGCAAGTATGTTGAGTTCGCCGGCGAGCTGGTCGTGGCGGAGTTTGAGGTTCCCGCGCCCATCCCCCTGGGGACGGCTGTGGGCAAAATGCTTATCGACAAGAAGGGGCTTTTGACGCCATGAGCGCACCACGCATTTGCAGCAGATGTCTCATGGATGAAACCGCCCCGGGCATCATCTTCGATGCCGACGGGGTGTGCGACTACTGCCACCTGCACGACGGACTGGACCGCCGCTACCCGCTCACGCCCGAAGGCGAGGCCCACCTCCTCCAGATGGTGGAGCGCATCAAGGAGCAGGGCAAGGGCAAGGCCTATGACTGCATCTGCGGCCTGAGCGGCGGGCGCGACAGCACCTACACCCTGTACCTGGCCAAGGTGGTCTACGGCCTGCGGCCGCTGGCGGTGTACTTCAACGACGGCTTCGGCAACCCCGTGGCCGGGAAGAACATGCAGGCCGCCACAGCCAAGCTCGGCGTGGACATGCGCACGGTCACCTCGGACTTCCGCGAGTCCAAGGACCTGAAGCTTGCGGCGCTCAAGGCCTCCATCCCGGAGCTGAACCTGGCCACGGACATCGGCATCGCCACGGCCCTGTACGGCATGGCGGCCAAGGAAGACGTCAAGTACATCTTCATCGGCCAGTCCTTCCGCACCGAGGGCATCTCGCCCCTGGAGTGGCACTACCTGGACGGCCGGTATCTGCACGCCATCAGCCGAAAGTTCGGCACCATTCCCCTGCGCCCATGGAAGCCCGCCGACCCCGGCTTCCACCTCGACCTGCCGCAGCTGATCTACTACACGCTGTTCCGGCGCATCCGCACGGTGATGCCCCTGTACCACCTGCGCTATGTCCGCACCGAGGTCGACGAACTGCTCTCCCGCGAACTTGGCTGGGTCAACACCGGCGCGCACTATTACGACGACCTGTTCCAGGGCCTCTTGACCTACGTGCTGCGGACCAAGTTTAACGTGGACCGCCGCAAGTTCAACTACAGCGCCCTGATCCGCTCCGGGCAGATGACCCGCGAGGAAGGCCTGCGCAAGATCTCCGAGGTCTCGGTCATCGAGGACGAGAAGGTCATCGGCCTGTGCCTGAAGCGCATGGGCATCAGCCGCGACGAATTCGAGACCATGCTGGCGCAGCCGAAGAAGACCTTCCGGGACTACCCGAACCTGCTCAAGCTGTTCAGCAAGATGAAGTGGGCCATCTGGGTGCTGGCCAAGCTCCAGCTCATCCCCATGTCCATCTATGAAAAATACTGCAATCTGGGCAAGGGGAAATGAGCAGCACCATCGGCATCGGCCTTGTCGGCTTCGGTTACTGGGGTCCCAATCTTGCGCGCAACTTCTCCACGCTGGACGGCTGCAGGCTCGCCGCCATCTGCGACCTGGACAAAAACCGCCGCGAGGCGGCCCAAAGGGCGTACCCCTCCACCACGGTGACGGCGGACTACGCGGCGCTCCTGGCGCAGCCGGACATCCAGGCTGTGGTCATCGCCACGCCGGTGGCGCACCACTTCCGCCTGGCCATGGCGGCCCTTTCCGCCGGGAAAGACGTGCTCGTGGAAAAGCCCTTCACCCAGACCTCGGAGCAGGGGCGGCAGCTCATCGGCCAGGCCGAACGGATGGGCCGCATCATCGCCGTGGACCACACCTTCCTGTTCACCGGCGCAGTGCTGAAAATCAAGGAGCTGGTGGACCGCCACGAGCTGGGCGACCTGCTCTACTTCGACTCCGTGCGCATCAACCTGGGCCTGTTCCAGGAGGACGTGAACGTCATCTACGACCTGGCCCCGCACGACCTCTCCATCCTGATGCACCTGGTGGGCACGGACCCCGTGGCCGTGCGGGCCATGGGCAGCCGCCACGGCAACAAGAACCTGGAGAGCCTGGCCTACCTGCACCTGGACTACGCCGACGGCTTCGTGGCGCACTTCCACTTCAGCTGGCTGGCCCCGGTCAAGATCCGCAAGACCATCATCGCCGGCACCCGGAAAATGATCGTCTACGACGACCTGGACCAGACGGAAAAGGTCAAGGTCTACGACAAGGGCATCGTGGTCAATCCGAACCACGAGTCCCTGAACAAGATCAAGGTGGACTACCGCACCGGCGACATGCTGGCGCCCAAGCTGGTGCACCGCGAGGCGCTGCAGGCCGAGGCCGAGCACTTTGTCGGGTGCGTGCGCGCCCGCACCCAGCCCCTGGCCGACGGCCTCGCCGGGCTCAAGGTGGTGCGCGTGCTGGAGGCCTCGGAACGGTCCCTGCTTGCGGGCGGGGAGCGCATCCTGCTGGAGGGGGCGTGAGCGGTCAGGAGCAGCCCCACCTGCAGCCCCCTCTGCAGCCCCACCTGCAGGTAGCGCCGGACGTGCGCATGGGCTCCGGGGTGCGCCTGGGCGGCTTTGTGAACCTCTACGGCTGCACCATCGGCCAGGACTGCGTGATCGGCACCTTTGTGGAGATCCAGCGCGACGCGCACATCGGCGACCGCGTGAAGATCCAGAGCCACACCTTCATCTGCTCCGGCGTGCAGGTGGACGACGAGGCCTTCATCGGCCACGGGGTCATGTTCACCAACGACCTGTTCCCCCGGTCCACCACGGCGGAAGGCGCGCTCAAGGGCGCGGACGACTGGTCCTGCACGCCCACCCGCGTGGGCAGGCGCGCCTCCATCGGCAGCAACGCCACCATCCTGTGCGGCATCACCATCGGCGAGGAAGCCATCGTCGGCGCGGGCAGCGTGGTGACCAGGGACGTTCCCCCGCGCTGCGTGGTGGCCGGCAACCCCGCGCGCGTCATCCGCACCATCGAGCCGCAATCCCCGGAGTTGAAATAATGAAGCCGTCAGAACAGCCGGTGCCCTTTCTGGACCTGAAGCAGCAGCATCAGGCACTCAAACCGGCGCTGCTCGCAGTCTTTGAACAGGCCCTGGACAATGCCGCCTTTGTGGGCGGCCCGCAGCTGGCGGGCTTTGAAACCGAGTTCGCGGCCTACTGCGGCGTGGCCCACTGCGCCGGGGTGAGCAACGGCACGGACGCCCTGCGCCTGGCCTTGCAGGGCCTGGGCCTGGGGCCGGGCTTTCTGGCCATCACCGTGCCCAACACCTTCATCGCCACCACCGAGGCCGTTTCCCTGGCCGGGGGCCGGTTCGCCTTTGTCGACATCGACCCGGCCACCAGCCTCATGGACATGGACCTGCTGGAGGCCGAGCTGGCCCGCCGCTTCGCCGCCGCAGACGCGAGCCTGCGGCCCCGGGTCGTCATTCCCGTGCACCTGTACGGCCAGTGCCCGGACATGGACGCCCTGAACCGCCTGGCCGCCACGTATGAGCTTTTGGTGCTGGAGGACGCGGCCCAGGCCCAGGGCGCCAGCGTCAATGACCGCCGTGCCGGGGGCCTTGGCCACGCCGCCGCCTTCAGCTTCTACGCGGGCAAGAACCTGGGCGGCCTGGGCGAGGCCGGCGCGGTGACCAGCGACGACGCCGGGGTCATCGAACGGGTGAAGATGCTGCGCGAGCACGGGCAGAAAGAAAAGTACATCCACCGCCTGGAAGGCAGCAACGCCCGCCTGGACGCCATCCAGGCCGGATTTTTGCGCGTCAAGCTCACGCACCTGGAGGACTGGAACCGCAAACGCCGGGCCATTGCCCAGGCCTACGACCAGGCCTTTGCCGCCTGCGGCTGGATCCGCCCGGTCGTGCTGCGGCCCGGGGGCGTGCCCTCCCGCCACCTGTACGTCATCCACGTGACCCGGCGCGACGCCCTGGCCGAGCACCTGAAGGCCTTGAACATCCACACCGGGCTGCACTACCCGCTGCCGCTGCACCTCCAGGAATGCTACGCCCACCTGGGCCTTGGCCCCGGCTCGTTCCCCAGGGCCGAGCGCGCGGCCGAGGAGCTGCTGAGCCTGCCCCTGTTCCCGGAGATGACCGAGGAGCAGATCCGCCGCGTCATCGACGGCGTGCTTTCCTTCGAGGTCGGCGCATGAAGCTGCATGACAAACGCGTCGCCGTCACCGGCGGGGCCGGGTTCATCGGCAGCCATCTGGTGGACAGGCTGCTCGCCGCCGGAAACCTGGTGCTCGTGGTGGACGACTTCTCCACCGGCAGCCTGGACAACCTGGCCCAGCACCAGGGCGACGAACGCCTGCGCGTGGAGCGCGGCGACATCCGCGACCTGGCCCAGTTGACAAAACTCTTCCAGGGCGTGGACCACGTCTTTCACCTGGCCTGCCGCAACGTGCGCCTGAGCCTGCGCCAGCCCACCGTGGTGCACGAGGTGAACACCTCCGGCACCCTCGCCGTCCTGGAGGCCGCCGTGGCCTGCGGGGTCAAGCGCCTGCTGTACTGCTCCAGCTCGGAGATCAACGGCACCGCAGCCGTGGCGCCCCTGCCCGAGGAATGCCCCTTCCGGCCGGAGACCATCTACGGCGCGTCCAAGCTGGCGGGCGAGTATTACGCCCTGGCCTTCCACCGGGCGGGCTGGCTCCCCGTGGTGGTGGCCCGGCCGCACAACAACTACGGCCCGCGCGAGCACTGGGCGGGCATCTGCGGCGAGGTCATCCCCCGGTTCATCCTCAAGGCCATGGCTGGCCAGCCGCTCACCATCTACGGCGACGGCAGCCAGACCCGCGATTTCACCTACGTCACCGAAACCGCGGACTATCTCGTGCGCCTGCTGGAGAGCGACGCCGCGCTCGGCAACGTGTACAACGTCTGCCGGGGCCAGGAGGTGTCCATCGCGGACATCGCCCGGCGCATCCTCACGCTCACCGGCTCCGCCTCGGGCCTGGACCACCTGCCGCAGCGCCCCAGCGACGTGCTGCGCCTCTGGGGTGACGCCACGCGCATCGCCGCGCTCCTGGGCTCCGCGCCCAGCCTGGGCATCGACGAAGGTCTTGCGCGCACCGTGGCGTGGTTCACGGCGCACGTGCCGCCCACGCCGGAGAATCTTGCGCGCATGACCGCCTCGGCCTGGGAGAACCTGGAGCCGGAGCCCTGGCTGCTCGGCCCTGCTGGAACCACAACAGGCGGCCAGTCATGAGCACGCTGCCCGCCGCCCTGCCCGTGGCCCTGCCCTGCCTGGGCGAGGAAGAGGCCGTTGCCGCGGCCGAGGTCTTGGCCTCGGGCTGGGTCACCCAGGGACCGAAGGTCCTGGCCTTTGAGCAGGCCTTTGCCCGGTTGACCGGCGCGCCGCACGCCTGCGCCGTATCCAGCTGCACCACGGCCCTGCACCTGGCCCTGCTGGCCGCCGGGGTCAAGCCCGGCGACGTGGTCGTCACCGTCAGCCACACCTTCATCGCCACGGCCAACGCCATCCGCGCCTGCGGGGCCGAGCCGGTGTTCGTGGACATCGACCCCGAGACCCTGAACATGTGCCCGGAGGCCCTGCGCGCCTGCCTGGCCCAGGACTTCATTCCCCGGGACGGTGCGCTCTATTATGCCGACGCCGCACGCTTCAACGGGCCCGAGACCCTGCTCGGACGGCTGAAGCCGCCCATCGGACGGCTGGCTGCCGTGCTGGTGGTGCACCAGGTGGGCATGCCCGCCGACCTGGAGCGGATATTGCCCCAGGCGAAAGCCCTGGGCATCCCCGTGCTGGAGGACGCCGCCTGCGCCCTGGGCAGCCAGATCCGCCTGCCGGGCCGGGACTTCGAGTACATCGGCACACCGCACGGCCTGAGCGCCAGCTTCAGCTTCCACCCACGCAAGGTCTTGACCACCGGCGACGGGGGCATGCTCACCACCGCCGACCCGGACCAGGACCGGCTCTTCCGCCTGCTGCGCCAGCACGGCATGAGCATCCCCGATGCCCAGCGCCACAACGCCAGCTCGGTGGTCTTCGAGGAATACCTGGTCACCGGCCACAACTACAGGCTCACGGACATCCAGGCGGGCATCGGCCTGGTGCAGCTGGGGCGCCTGGAGGCCCTGCTGGCCCAGCGCCGCGAGCTGGCCGCCGCCTACTCAGAGCTTTTGGCCGCCCTGCCCGGCGTGCGCACCCAGCGGCAAGGCCCGGACATGCGCAGCAACTGGCAGAGCTATGTCGCCACCCTGCCCGCCGGGGCGGACCTGAAAACGGTCATGGAGGCTCTGCTGCGCCAAGGCATCTCCACCCGCCGGGGCATCATGTGCTGTCACCTTGAGCCCCCCTACTCCCCATACTGGCCCCAGGGCCGCCTGCCCGCCAGCGAAGCCGCGCGCGACCACGGCATCATCCTGCCCCTGCACCACAAAATGACCACAGCCGACTGCCAGCGCGTGGTTGCGGCCCTGGGTCAGGCCCTGCTGGATCAGGGCCGGGAGGCGAGTTCATGAGAAGCCCTGATTTCATCATCGGCGGCGCTCCACGCAGCGGCACCACCTGGCTCTATGCCGCCCTGGACCTGCATCCCGGCGTGCATATGGCCAAGCCCGTGACCCCGGAGCCGAAGTTCTTCCTGGTCGACGAACTCTACGAGAAAGGCTTCGCCTCATACTGCGACCGCTGGTTCGCCCAGGTTCCGTCCGGAATCAAGGCCGGGGAAAAATCCACCAACTACCTGGAGAGCCCTGTGGCGGCGCAGCGCATCTTTGCGCACCTGCCCCAGGCGCGGCTGATTTTTCTGCTGCGCGAGCCCGTGGACCGCTGCTTCAACAACTGGCTGTGGTCCCGGCACAACGGGGTGGAAAAGGAATCCTTCGCCTTTGCCCTGGCCCAGGAGGAGGAGCGCGAGCGCACCTGCCCCCCGTCCCTGCGCTACGCGCGCCCCCACGCGCTATTCTCACGCGGACTCTACGCCGACCTGCTCCGGCCTTATTTTGAGCTGTTCCCGCGCGAGCAGATCCTGGTGCTGCGCTTCGAGGACATCGCCAGCGCGCCCGGAGAGGTGCTGGCCCGAACCCATGCCTTTCTCGGCGTGGAGCAGCGCCCCGGCGATGTCGACGGCCTTGGGGTCATCAACCGCGCCGACGGCGAACTGGACGAGACCCTGCCCGAGGACCTGCGCGCGCGCCTGCACGCGGCCTACGAGGAGCCGAACCGGCAGTTGGCCGCTCTTCTGGGCCCAGGCTTCCCCCTGTGGGACGGCAAATGAAACGCCCTCTCGTCGCCTGCGTCACCCCGGTGTTCAACGAGGCCGACAACCTCGCGCACTTTGAGCAGGAGGTGCGCCGGGTCCTGTTCGCGGAGACCAGCGTGGACTGGCAGATCATCTTTGTGGACGACGGCAGCCGCGACGCCTCCTGGGCCCTGATCTGCGACATCTGCCAGCGCGACCCCCGCTTCCGGGCGCTCCGCCTGTCGCGCAATTTCGGCTCGCATTTGGCCATCCAGGCCGCCCTGGACGCCGTCCAGGCGGATGCCGTGTGCACCCTGGCCGCAGACCTGCAGGACCCGGTGGAGACCGTGCTGGGCTTTGTGGCCAAGTGGCGCGCCGGGGCCAAGATCGTCTGGGGCAAGCGCCGCGCGCGGGGGGACGAAGGCTGGCGCGTGTTCGCCAGCAACCTGTTCTCCTCCCTGATCCGCCGCCACGCCATGCCGCGCGGCTCCAAGTTCACCACCGGCAGCTTCCTGCTCATGGACCGCGAGGTGGTGGAGGCCGTGCGCCGGTTCCCGGAACAGAACCGCATCACCTTCGCCATCGTGGCCTGGACCGGCTTTCCGCAAGAGGTGGAGGAGTATGACCGCGCCCCGCGCCTGGCCGGAAAATCCGGCTGGAGCCTGGGGCGCATGTTCAAGACCATGTACGACGCCTTCCTGGGCTTCTCCCCGCTCCCGGCGCAGATCATCACCGGCCTTGGGCTCTTCACCTTCGCCCTGTGCTTGCTGTTCTCGCTCTACGTCATCGCCAACTGGCTGCAGGGCAGCCCTGTTCCCGGCTGGACCAGCATCATGGTCATGCTCAGCTTCTTCTTCGGCCTGCAGTTCGTCATCCTCGGGCTGATGGGCGAGTATCTGGCGCGCATCCACTGCGAGGTGCTGCGGCGGCCCTTGTACTTCGTCAGCCAGAAGGTTCCCGAGGACGCCCCCCCGGGCTGAACGCGGAGCCGGGTTCCGGCTGGAGCAGGGGCGCTGCTACGCCTACCTGAGTGATCGCTTCAGCCTGGAGGAAAACGCCGCGCCAGAACAGCATGGAGCGGCGGCGTTCAGCTGTGAGCCGTGAAGCGCATTGGATGACGCACAGGCCGCCGTAGCGCCCCCCTGGCTGTTGGCCTACCAGGGGTGGACATGCGCCCTCTCCGCAACGCGCAGCTGCGCGGCCCCTGGCCCGGTCCGGCAAGAAGGAACGCCCAGCCCTGGCAATCCAGCCCAGGCACAGGCAAATGGCAGGCCGATTGATCCTGCCGAGGCGACGCACGCATGATACGACTTCTCAAGTGGAGCCTCAGCATCGCCTTGTTCGGCCTGGCCCTGCACTGGCTGGACTGGGCCGCGCTTTCGCGCAGCATGCGCCTGCTGACGCCGGGCCTGCTGGCGGCCGGGCTGCTGCTGTGCCTGCTCAACTACGCCCTGATGGCCCTGCGCTGGACCATCATGATCAACCCTCTGGTTCCCAGGCCGCTGCTGGAGCATGTGGCCATCTACCTCTACGCCAATCTGCTGAACACCCTGACCCCGGCCAACCTCGGCGGTGACGCCTACCGGGTGGTGGCGCTCAAAAGCGAGCGCGGGACCATGGCCCCGGTCATCGCCCTGTTGCAGGAGCGGGTCTTCGGCCTGCTGGGCTACCTGGGGCTGTACCTGCTCTGCCTGGGCTGGGTGGCCTGTTTTGCGGGGCTTCCCTCTGGCGTTTCCGGCATGTTTACAACTGTGGCGCTGGGCGCGGGGCTGGCCTTTTGCGGTGTGCCCCTGCTCCCCGTTATTCTGCGCGTGCTGCGGCCCAGGCTTGGCGTCGTGGAGAACAGGTTCCCCCGCCTGGCTCTGTTCCTGGACGCCGGGCTGCGGATGGACCTGCGCGTCGCGGCCAAGGCCCTGCTCCTCTCCCTGTGCGCCACCTCGGTGTGGATCACCGCCCTGTGGGTGGTGGCCCGGAACATGGGCATGCCTCTTTCCTGGCCGCAGCTCGGCGTCATCGGCGTGCTCGTGGAGCTGATCCGGGTCGTGCCGACCACGGTGCAGGGCATCGGGGTGCGCGAGGGCGCCACCGCCTTCTTCGCCGCCGCCCTGGGCGCCACCTACGAGCAGGGCTTCCTGCTGGGCACGCTCTGCTACCTGCTGAACAGCGTGGCCATGCTCTTGACCGGAGGCCTGGGCGCGCTGCTGCGGACAGGATGCTGCACGGCCAAAACCCCTGAGCCCTAACCCTTTGATTTTTTTGACGGGTTCTGCGAGTCCTGGCGACCTTGACATTATTCGTGTTCTCTGATTTACGAGAGGCGGTTAACCATGCAACCATGCACACTTTTTGTTGTGTAAAATGGAATGACGTACTGCGTGCATTGCACAAACACTCCATTGCGCCTGGCATGCAGTCCCCGGTTTTGCTATTCACACTTTAGGTGAACACACGGTTGAGGAGCCCTACAGGCAACGTGTGTCCCCCCCCATAATGCAGCTGCATTCCGAGTGCCTCCACCAGACCTGTATAGCCGTGCACAAACCTGGAACCACCCTGCGAATGCGCAACCACCTTTGCCCCACAACGAGCCCTGCTTCATGAGCCGACTCAGAGACCTGCTCTTCCTCGTGCCCCTGGCCGCCTGCTATTTCTACATCGGCTGGCGGAACCCGGAGCTGGCTGCGCAGCTGCCCCTGTTTTTCGGCTTCATGCTGGCCTTTGTGCTGCTGCCGGCCTTGGGCCTGGGCGGCCTGCTGGTGCGCCTGCCCCTGTCCCTGGCCGAGCGCCTGGCCCTGGGCTCTCCCGCCGCCCTGGCCACGCTCTTCGCCCTGGCCTATGCCGGGGCGGCCCTGCGCCAGCCTTTGCTGATCTGGGTCCAGCCCGTGCTTGGCCTGGCCACCTGCTGCACGGAGCTGACTCCGCGCAGGCGCGCCAGGACGGTCGTCACCAATCCAGCCGAGCCTGCCGAGTCCGCCGGGTCCGCCGAACCCATGGTCCCTGCCACGCCCTGGGGCGACCTGCTCCTGATGCTGGCCGTGCTCTGCGCAGGCCTGGCCCTGTGCCTGCCCAAGATCGCCGGGGTCTCCCTGCCGGTGCCTGGGCTGGCCAGGTTCTACTACGTCGACGACGTCATGATGGGGTCGTACATCTTCTCCGTGCTGCGGGCCCTGGAGCACGGCCTGCCATACGCGCACCCAATGGTGGCCGGGGGCGTGCTGACCACCCACATGCTGTACCATTTCTGCTACGCCGCCTGCGCCTTGACTACCGGCATCCACCCCATGGACCTGGTCATGTTCCTCTGGCCGCCGGTGCTTTGGCTGTTTCTGGCCTGCGGCGCGGTGGTCGGCTGCCGCCGCCTGGCCGGGTTCACCCTGCTGGAGACCGTGCTCGCCCTGGCGCTCATCCTGTTCACCTCCGGCGTGAACTTCTACGGCTCGCCCAGCGTGCAGCTCTTCGGCTACCAGCACACGTTCTTTTTGGGCCTGCCCGCGCTGCTGCTGTTCTGCACCGCGCTGTACGGCTATCTTTCCGGCCGCCGCCCGCAGCTTTTCGCCGTGCATGCGGCCCTGAGCTACCTTGTTTGCGCCAGCACCAAGGCCCCGCTGCTCATGCTCCTGCCCGTGTGCCTGCTGCCGGTGCTGCTGCTGCGCCTGGTCAAGCGCCAGGTCCGCGCCAGGGAGTTGCTGCTGGCGGTTCTGGTACTGGCCTGTGCGGCCGCTCTCAAGCTGACCATCTACCCGGACACGGGAATCGTGGCCACGCGCCTGCCCAAGCTGATGAAGCTGCTGCTGGGCGCCCTGGGCAATCTGGGCGACATGGCCGTAGTGCTCGGGCCGTACGTGGTCCTGGCCATCCTGGCCCTGGAGGCGAACCCGGTGCTGCGCCTCAAGACAAAACGCGCGGCACACTATCTTGTCTTCTGCGCCGCCTTTGTGCTGGGGAGCGCGGTGCTGCTCAAGCTGTTCAACTTTGTCGGCGGCGACTTCTACTTCTTCTGGCAGGCACGCGTGCTGGTGCTTTTGGCCTTTGCCCCTGTGGCCGCGCACATCTTCTTTTGGCGCATGCCCAGGTTCGCCCCGGTGCTTGCGCTGTTGCTCGTGCTTGGCGTGGGTGTCACCCTCCAGCGGATGTTCTACCCGTTGGACACCCCCTTGAACGAGGTTCCGGCAGACGCCCAGGCCAAGATTCTTGACGCGGGCGAGCGCGAGGGCCTGCGCTGGGCCTCCACCCACCTGGACCGCCGGAGCACGTTCTTCACCAACAAGGACTCCTTCCTCGGCTCCTACATGGGCGGCTTCATCCCCATGCCGCTGTTCGACTACATCGGCTTCAGCGGCCTGCAAGGGTACGCCTTTCCCATGCCCTGGCTGCCCGAGGACTCCCTGCGCATCGCCAACGAACGCATCAAAAGCCTGAAGGCCTTTTACGCCGCGCCCACGCCCCAGGCCAAGGCCGAGGTTCTGGCCCGCACGCCGGTAGACTACTACATCCACTGCATCCGCCTGGCGCCGAAGGACTTTGTCCCGCCGGACTGCCTGCGCCCGGTGTACCAGAACCAGTCCCTGATCATCTACGAGAACGCCTGCCGCCCCAGGTAAACCAGGGCCGCAGCGCCAAAGGGAGACCCCCATGGATCCACACACTTCGAACATCTCTGACAGCACAGACACCGCCTACACCATCGTGCCGCCGACGCAGAAAAACCCCACGGCGGAGCTCCGGTCCTGCCTGGAGGCCGTGTACGAGGCGCGCCTGCTGGAAAAGTCCGGGCGCTTCAGCCTGTGCATCCCGGAGCTGGGCCTGCTGGTGCACGACAAAAGCCTGGAGGCCGCCTACGCCAAGCTGAAGCAGGCCAGGGAGCAGCGCATCATGGAGTACGCCTCCGAGGACCTGCTGTCCTGGCTTCCCCGGCCCGGCGCGGCCGGAACGGGCTCCCAGCCGGGCAGCGGCGAACCCCGGTTGCTGACCCGGCTGCGGCCCTTCCTCATCAAGGCCGTGATTGTCGGCGCGCTGTTCTTGTGGGCCATGAACATGGTCAACGACAGCGCGCGCAACATCGGCTACGGGCTGGAGAAGAAGCTCGACGGCCTAACCAGCATGTCCGCCGAGTCCATTGAGAAGAACCGCGCCAAATCCGCGCTGATCGCCGAGAAGCTCGGGCCCATCGTGCGCGAGCTGGCCGTGATGTTCCGCGACCAGCCCAGGCCCGAGGCCAAACCAGGGGCTGCCAGCGCGGACACCGGGGCGGCCACAGGGGCGGCCACAGGCGCGGGCATGGACGCGGCCAACGCCACCCAGGGCCAGCTCCCGGCCTTCCGGACGAAAGGCCAGCAGTAATCCGCAGGCGGGCCACAGCCCAGCCACATCACCACGCCCAAGGAGCCACCCATGACCTTACTCTCCGCCCAGGTCTCAAGCTACATGGACCGCTCCTCCTGGATCCGGCGCATGTTCGAGGCCGGGATCGAGCTCAAGAAACAGTACGGCGAGGACCAGGTCTGCGACTTCAGCCTGGGCAACCCGGACCTGCCGCCCCCGGCCTGCGTGTGCCAGGGCCTGCACGAGATCGCCGACGAGGCTGACGCGCCCTTCGCCTTCGGCTACATGCCGAACTTCGGCTACCCGCACGTGCGCGAGGCCTTGGCCGGGGTCGTCAGCACGGAACAGGGCACGCCCGTGGCGGCAACCGACCTGGTCATCACCTGCGGGGCCGCCGGGGCCATCAACGCCTTCTACCGCGCGGTGCTCGAACCCGGCGACGAAATCCTCTGCCCGTCGCCCTACTTCGTGGAATACGGCTTCTACGTGGAGAACCACGGCGGCGTGCTCAAGACCGCGCCCGCCAGACCCGGCACCTTTGATCTCGACGTGGACGCGCTGGAGGCCGCCATCACCGACAAGACCGCCGTTGTGCTCATCAACTCGCCCAACAACCCCACCGGAGTGGTCTACCCACGCGAGAGCCTGGTCCAATTGGCCGAGATGCTGAAACGCAAGAGCGCCGGGCGCAGGCGGCCCATCTTCCTGCTGGCTGACGAGCCGTACCGCTTCCTGGCCTTTGACGGCACGGAGGTGCCCTCGCTCCTGCCGCTGTACCCGCACACGGTGGTGGTCAGCTCGTTCTCCAAGAACCTGTCCCTGGCCGGGGCGCGCGTGGGCTACGCTTTGGTCAACCCGGCCATGCCGGACAAGGCCGAGCTCGTGGGCGGCATCATCCTGGCCAACCGCATCCTGGGCTTTGTCAACGCGCCCGCCCTGGCCCAGAAGCTCTTGTTCAAGACCCTGGGCTCCCAGGTCGACGCCAGCATCTACGCCACCCGGCGCGACGCCATGCGCGAGGTGCTCGACGCGGCGGGCTACACCTACCCCCTGCCGCGCGGGGCCTTCTACTTCTTCCCCCAGGCCCCCGGCGGCGACGATGTGGCCTTTGTCCAGCTGCTGCTGGAGGAGCGCATCCTGGCCGTGCCGGGCAAGGGCTTCGGCTGTCCCGGCCACTTCCGCCTGGCCTTCTGCGTGGGCGAGCACGTCATCCGCCGCGCCCAGGCCGGGTTCAAGCGCGCGCTGGAAAAGGCGAGAAGTAGAGAATATGCTCCGCAGGCCAGGGGCGCTGCCCCTGGACCCCGCCAAAGGGCCTGAGGCCCTCTGGACTCCCCATGACGCCGAAAGGGCTGTTTCAGGCAGGAACCTGAAGCAGCCCTTTCGGCGTGTGTGCGGCATGGTGAACATGAAGCGTGTGCAAGCGGCCTTGGCAAGCGGGCAAGACCAGGGCACGACACCCTTGAAGCCCCTGAAGGGGGTCAGCCCTCGCCCGAGCCCCTAGGGCCAGGGCAGGCCGAGCTTGTAGCCGCCGAGGGTGGGACCGGTGGCGCTGTCGGTGACGATGAGCCGCCAGAAGGTCTGGCCGCTGGTGCTGCGGTCCTGGTTGCCGGTCGGAGCCGGGAAGGTGCGCGTGCTGACCGGGCAGACGTATTCCTGCAGCAGCTTGCCTGTCTGACGGGTGCAGCCGTCGGTGAACACGCAGCGCAGATCAGTCAGCACGGCGCGGCTGTCGCCGATCCAGGAGTGGCCGAGCAGGTCGGTGCGCACGTCGGAAACATCGGTGACGGAGAGGCCGGGCACGCAGACCACGTTCTTGCCCAGGCGCTCGTAGTCGCCGCCCTGAACCAGGGCCGAGGCGGCCAGGGCCATGTCCGAGCGCGAGGCGTAGAGCACGATGCGCGCGCCCAGGCTCATGAGCTTCTGCGCATGCTGGTCGAGGAAGATCTCGCGGTCCACGTCCGGCGCAGCCAGCACGATGTTCCTGATCTTCTTCAGGTCCGCGTTGCCCGCGCGCGCGCATTCGTCGGCCAGCTCGCTGTAGGCGCGGATGAAGACCTCGTTGCCCATGCTGTGCACCACCACGTTCACCCGGCCCACAAAGCGCGCGGCCACCACGTCGGACAAAAGCTGCTTCAGGTAATGCACTGCCCAGTAGGCGTTGTTGCGGTCCTGCAAATAGCTGGCGGCGCTGCCCACCGAGGGCCAGCTGTACAACAGCGCCGCGCCCTGAAAGCCCACGCCGTGGGCGATGCGCGTGGCGGTCTTGGCCGCGTCCTCAAAGCTGTTGTCAAAGCCATGCACAAAGAGCAGCACCTCGCGGTTTGGGGTGCGCGCGGCGGCGCGCTCCAGCTCCGTGATGAAGGCGGCGCGGGAGAGGCGGCTGGTGGTCTCCAGCCCGACGTTGACGTCCATGCGGTCCGAGGCCCCGGCACCGGCGCCGCTCAGGCTCATGCGGCACTCGCCGTAGGAGGTCTCGCGCGAGCGCAGTGCGCCGTAGCGGGCGCTGCGGGTCAGGGTGCCCACGTCAAGGACGTTGCGGCTGGTGGCGTAGAACAGGCTGGGCCGCAGCCAGTTCTGGGGGGGGGAGGCCAGTGGCGGCGGCGGCAGCACAGGCCCCGGCGCCGGTGCAGGCGGGGGCAGGGCCTTGTCGGCGCAGGCCGAAAGCAGGGTCAAGAGCGCCAAAAGGGCAGCCAGGACGAGAAAAGCGCGGGGGGAGCGGGCTTGGGTTGTCATGGGCCAGGGTGTTACACCCGCCGCTGGCAGCCCGCAAGGGGCCAGCAAATGGCCGCACGCATGCGCTCCCGGACGCCCTCCGCGCAGACCTCGGCTAAACCTGGAACCAGGTCTAAAACCTGTGCCTAGAAGCGTTCGGTGCGGTCCGGGTTGGCCGAGAGGCGTTTGGCCGTGGCCAGGGCCGTGGCCTCGGCCTTCATGTCCGCATTTGCGGAGATCTTGGCGTCTGCCCCGGGCGCAGATTTGGCGGCGGTCTTGGCTGCGGGCTTGGCCACAGACTTGGCGGCGATCTTGGAAGCAGGCTTGGCGGCAGACTTTGCGTCGGCCTTGGCCATGGGTTTGGCAGCGCCCTTGCTCACGGGCTTCACGGCCTTGACAGCGGGCTTGGCCACGACTTTGGCGATGCGCTTGGGCGTTGGCTTGGTCTCGGTCTGGGTGGCCGCTGCGGCCTCGGGCACGGCCTCCGGTTTGGCCGGGGCGGCCTTGTCAACGGACTTGTCAGACACCTTGCCGCCGACTTTGGCCGCACCGGAAGGCACCAGGGTCATGGCCCCCAGCCCGGCAAAGGTGGTGGCCTGGCGCAGGGACAAAAGCTGGGGCTGGCCCGCCTCCACGCGGAATTTCTCGCCGGTCTTGAGCGGCCGGTTGCCCAGCACGGGCAGCAGCCGGTTGGCCGGGCCGTTGCTCTGCGCGTCGGCCATGGAGTACTCGCCGGGCGGCAGCGAGACCTCGCCGCCGGAGGTCCAGCGCACGGTGACGGGCTGGCCCTTGGCGTCCAGGAGCTTGAGGCTCTGGACCAGGCGCGGCTCCACGTCCACATAGAAATACGCCGGGCGCGCGCCTGCCGTCTCGCGCAGGACCTGGTAGCGGGCCACGTCCTTGGTGGGTCCGGGCAGGCGGTACTTGCTGATGAAGCTCTCCGGGTCGAGGATGATCTCCCAGCCCATGTCCTGGCCGTCGTTGGCCCAGGGCCGCGCGGTATAGCCCTTGAAGTTCAGCACTTCCTTCCACTTGCTGCCCAGCACCCCGTCGATGAGCAGCTGGTCGCCCACCACCGCGCGCAAGACGCCGCCGTGCTTCACCTGCATGGACTTGCCGTTGAGCCAGCAGACGAACACCGGAGGTCCGTTGGGCAGGGGCGGCGGCATCTCGCCGGCGAAGCGCACCAGGGTCGTGGAGACCTTGCGGCCGTCCACCCTGGTCTCCAGCTCCTGGAAGCGCTCCAGGGCCATGCGCGGGGAATCCACGAGGTTCACGCCCTTGCGGTCCGAGGCGAACACCGCCACCACCTGGCCGTGGGCCTCCTTGCCGGCGCTGCCGGGGTCCACCTTGAGGGTGCCGCCGGGCGGCAGGGCCAGGGCCTGGCCGTCGAGCGACTTGCCGTTGATGCGCACGCGGTGGTCGCGCTCGTGCAGGCGCACGATCTCGTCGGCGTCCACGTTGACCGGCACGATCTCCACACCGCAGTACTTGAGCAGCACGGTGGTGGCGTAGACCTGGTGCTTGACCTTCCAGCCCAGGGCCCCGATGTTCTTGCTGACCTCCACGGCCATGGCCGGGATGCTCAGGTTGGCCAGGGCATAGAATGTCAGGGACTTGCGCATTTCCTTGGCGTACTGGCTGTCCGGCTCAAAGGTGCGGGTGTTGAACAACTTGAACTGGAGGTCCTGCTCCTTCACCGTGGCGTTGATCTCGGTCAGGGCCGAATTGACCAGTCGGGCCAGGTCCAGGCGCTCATGGGTGTTGGCGTCGATGATCACGGACTGGCCCCAGCGCGAGGGGTTGCGCAGGGCGTTCACGTACTTCGTGTCGTAAAAGCCGGAGCCCTCGTGCAGGTGGATCAGCGCACTCGACTGCGAGAGCAGGAAGCGCACCACCCGGGCCAGCCGGTCCTCGTAGAACTGGTTGTAGTCGCGGTCGAAGCGGCGGTTCATGTCCACGTTGACGGCGCGCTGGTGCACGTGGATGGAGGGCACGTTGGCCCTGGGCACCACGATGAGGTTGCCCTTCAGCACGCGGCTTTCGGCCAGGATCTGCGCGGAGAGGAAACCCGTGGGCTCGTCGCCCTGGATGCCGCCCTGGATCATCACCGTGGGGCCGGGGGTCTCGCCCTGGATGAAGACCACAGGCAGAGGATACTGCGTGCCCTCAAAAAACACGAAGCTGCTGCGCGTGGGTGCCGGACTCGGCCCGGCGGACGCCAAGCCCGGCCCTGCGCACGCCAAAAGAACCGCAGCGGAAAGAAGGAGGCTAATTGCCCAGTGAGTATGTTTCGCCAAAGATGAGAACCCCTTCGGAAGTCTTGATCTCGATGCGCAGACCCAGGGCCTCTCGGCGGGTCAGGCCTTCGGGGGCGGGGGCGCTCGTGGAGATGCGTTTGAAGCGCTGGATCTGATAGGTCAGGTCTGACGCCGGGACGTTGAGCGGGTGCAGGCTGCCGTCGTTGCGCAGGAGCAGCATGCGGATGTCGCCGGAAAGGGCCTCGCTGCCGCGATTGTTCAGGTCAAAGGACACGTTCACGTTCTGCGAGCTGACCTGGGCCCGGAAATTCTCCACGGTCATGGCCCCGGTGTTGACCAGGGCGAAGACGCGCTGGGCCGTGGCGGCGCTCTGCTTGTCCTGGGCCTGGTTCTTGGCCGGCTCCTTCCCCTGGCCCTGGGATTTCTGGATCTTGTCGAGGTTGCCCAGCCGCTCCATGGACACCTGCGCCTCGGCCAGGTTGGACTCCATGACGCGGCGTTCGCTTAACAGCGAGCGGTACCCGACGAATGAACGCAACCCGACGATCAGCCCCACCAGAACCAGCAGGGCCACGCTGCCGGACACCCAAAGCAGCCCCTTGAGCCGCCGTGGGCTGACCCGGAATGATTTCACATCCGAGTTGTCGCGCATGAACAGGACGCTAAAATTGCTGTCCTTGGTCACATCTTGCTCCAGGTTTCACTCAGGATGACAAAGGAGTCGCCCTTGGGCGCGACGATCAACGTCTTTTGACCCTTTTCCGAATACCCCGCGGAATCCTCGTAGGTCTGCACGAAGCTGACCTTGAAGCCCTTCTGGTGCATGGCCACCTCGACCTTGTCGGCGGCGATGCGCGTGGGCGTCTTGCTGGCCCACAGCTGGGTCTTGTAGTCGCGCATGGCCTTGGCGCTGGTGAGCTTGCCGTTGACTGCGTTGTCGGCGTAATAGCTGATGTACTTGTCCACATCCACGGCCAGCCAGGCCTCCAGCCAGCCCTTGAGCAGGCGGTCCATCTCGGCGCGCTTGGAGGCCAGATAGCGGGCCTCCAGCCCAGGGGCGGCCTCGGTGTACTCTCCTCCCACGATGCGCCAGGCGCCGTCCTTGTCCTTTTGCCAATAGAAGCGCTTGCCCACGGACGAGAGCAGGTCCTGGGTGCGGTAGTATTGCTCGAAGGTGGTGACCCAGTAGTCAGGCCCCTGGATGACGCGCACGTTGTCCACCATGACGTCGATCCACGGCTGGCGGCTGAAGATGCTCTGCTTGTGGCTCTTGAAGGAGGCAAAGCTCGTGCCCTCGGTCTGGGCGAACTTCTCGGGCTGGAAGTAGTCGAAGAAGCGGTCGCTCTTGTTCCGCCAGTCCGAAGCCCAGTGGCGCACGCGCTCGGCCAAAAGGTGCGCGGTGGGCTCCACCGGCCCGGCGTCCCTGGTCCAGGTGACCTTCTTGGCGATGACCACCGGCGTGCCAGGGGGGATGTGCCCGTTCAGGGCCGCAATGTCCGGCGCGGTCAGGGCCACGCAGCCCTTGGTGTCGTTGCTGACGAACTGCTTGCCCCGGCCGTGGATCCAGATGCCGTGCCCGGTCTTGCCCTTGAGGCGGTCCACCGGGTTCGGGTAGTTCAGGCTGAAGGCATGGTCGCCGTACAGCCCGTAGTCGAGCTTGCCGGGAACCTTCTCCTCTACGAAATACACGCCCTCCGGGGTGCGCATGTCGCCCTCGCGCATCTTGTCGCCCAGGGCGGAGCCGGTGGTGCAGGGCAGCTTGCGGAGGACCTCCAGCGGGCTCTTCCTGGTGAACATGTAAAAGGTCTGGGAGTCCTTGTCGATGCCGATCATGAGTTCCGGCAAGGCCGTGTGCGATGAGACCTGGGTGACCCAGCCGGGAGTGCCGACGGAGGAGGAAGCGCCATGCCCGGCGGCCAGGCCCAGGCAGGGCGAGAGCGTCAGGGCGGCGAGAAGTGTTGCGATGCGTGCGACTTTCAAAGGCTCTTCCAGGTCTGTTTCGGCATCCCGCTTAAGAAACAGGAACGCCCGTTGAAGGAAGTCTAGCCTCTGGCCGCAGCCAAAAGCTCGTTGCGCGTAAAGATGGACTCAAGCTTAAGGCCTGCCCCGGCCAGGCGCTCCGGCCCGCCCTCCTCGCGGTTCAACACGCAGAGCACGGCCCCGACGTTGAACCCTGCGGCGCGCAGACGCTCGGCCGCTGTGACCAGCGTGCCGCCGGTGGTGACCACGTCCTCCAGCAGGGCCACGGTTGCGCCCTTTTGGAAGTTCTTCAGGCCCTCAAGATACTGGTCGGTGCCGTGGCCCTTGGAGGCCTTGCGGATGATCATGGCTGGCAGCGGGCAGCCATCCAGGTGCGAGAGCACGCTGACGGCGGACACCAGCGGATCGGCGCCCAGGGTCATGCCGGCCACACCGCGCGCGTCCGTGCCCTTGAGCATGGAAAGAAAGAGTTTGCCGATGAGAAAGCCGCCCTCAGGGTGAAGCGCCGTTTGCTTGCAGTCAAAATAATAGTCGCTCTTCCGACCCGAGGTGAGGGTGACCTCCCCCTGGACATAGGACAGCGCCATCAGGTGACGAGCAAGCTTAGCCTTCAAATCATTCACTTTCACTCCCGAGCCTGGCCAAAGACACGCACATATACGTTTGGTATGTGACGAAGGTAATAGCAGGGGTCAAACAATCTTTCAAGAGTTTCTAGACTTAAGTTTTGACGAATCTCGACATCATTTTCCACCTCGCCCCGGAACGGGCGGCGCTGGTCCCAGGAGCGCATGGCTGCGGCCTGGACCATCTCATAGGCCTTCTGGCGGGGCAGGCCCAGGTCGAGCAGGGCCACCAGCACGCGCTGGGAGTAGAACAGCCCGAAAGAGCCTGCGAGGTTGCGGGCCATGTTTTCCGGCAGCACCCGCAGGTTCTTCAAGAGCCCGGCCAGGCGGTTCAAGATGTAGTCGGCCAGGATGGTGGAGTCGGGCATGATCACGCGCTCCACGGACGAGTGGCTGATGTCGCGCTCGTGCCACAGGGGCATGTTCTCCATGCTGGCCAGGGCGTTGGTCCGGAGCAGGCGGGAGAGCCCGCACAGGTTCTCCGCGCTGATGGGGTTCTTCTTGTGCGGCATGGCCGAAGAGCCCTTCTGGCCCTTGGAGAAGCCCTCCTCCACCTCCGAGACCTCGGTGCGCTGCAAATGCCGCAGCTCCGTGCACAGGCGCTCCACCCCGCCGCCCAGAAGCGCCAGGCTGGTGAAGTAATGGGCGTGGCGGTCGCGCTGGACGATCTGGGTGCTTACCGGGTCCACAGCCAGACCGAGGAGCTCGCAGGCGTGGGCCTCCAGCTCGGGCGAGAGGTGGGCGTACGTGCCCACCGCGCCGGAGATCTTGCCCACGCGGATGTTCTCCACCGCAGCGGTGAAGCGCTCCTTGTGCCGGGCGAACTCGGCGTAAAATCCGGCCATCTTGAGGCCGAAGCTGGTGGGCTCGGCGTGGATGCCGTGGGTGCGGCCCATGCACAGAAGGTTCTGGTGGGCCAGGGCCATGTCCTTCAGCACCGCCAGCACGCGGTCGATGTCGGCCAGGATCATCCTGCCCGCGCGCACAAGCACAAGCGCATTGGCCGTGTCCACGATGTCCGAGCTGGTGCAGCCCAGGTGGATGAAGCGCGCGGCCGGGCCCACACGCTCCTCCACCGCAGTCAAAAAGGCGATCACGTCGTGGCGGGTCTTCTCCTCGATCTCCAGGATGCGCGCCACGTCGAACCCGGCCTTGGCGCGTATCTCGGCCATGTCGGACTCGGGGATGACGCCGAGCCTGGCCCAGGCCTCGCACACGGCCAGCTCCACCTCAAGCCAGGAGGCGAAGCGGGCCTCCATGGTCCACAACGCGGCCATTTCAGGACGGGAATAGCGTTCGATCATGCGTCTCTTCCAATGGTGTACACGTTCCGGCGGCGCTTGGGAGGGGTGCCTGAGGGAGGATCAATCAGCGGCTGAAGACACCGGTTCGGCAGCGCCGCACGCGCGGATGAAAAACGAAAGGCGGGAAGGGCCTTGTCTTACTGCTCTAGCTGGCCACGGCGGCGGGGGCCGGGGCCGGGGCGGCCTTGGTCTCCGCAGGCTTGGCCTGGGCGGCGCAGTCGCAGGGCGCGGCAGGGGCCGTGGACGCCGGACAGGCTGCTCCCGTGGCCGCAGACACAGTCTCGGGCGGCGCGGGCTTGTCCGTGTAGCCGCTGGCGTACCAGCCGCCGCCCTTGAGCACGAAGGAAGTGCTGGAGATGAGCCTGCTGGCCTTGCCGTTGCAAACGGGGCACGGGATGTCCCGCTCCTCATAGTCCTTCTGCCAGTCTTCGAAGATCTGCTTGCAGTCCTCGCAGCTGTACTCGTAAATCGGCATCGTTCTGCCTCCAAAAGGTGGTCTGCCCGCCACGCGCGGGCCCAGATAAGTGATGAGGCGGCCCGAAAGCCGCCCATCTGCTTTGCCTATTTGCCCTTGACCGCTGCCTTGGCCTCGCGGATGCGCTCCTTGAGACGCTCTTCGCGGCGCTTGCGGCGGCGACCGATTTCCTTCATGCGTTCAACTTTCTTGTGCTTGCCCATGGTTCCTCCTGGGAAATGCGCGTCTGGCGCGGCTTGGATGCGAGGTTTCCTAGCGCACATCCAGGGGCTTGTAAAGCGCGGACCCAGGCCGCGCGTTCTTCGGTTTGACTTGACGCAAGGCCGGATGATGCCCATTATTCAGATGACGCGGCGCAAATCCGCGAATCATTCCTGTTGCAAGGAGATTCTCATGGCAGGCGACCAATACGCCTCTGCGGTGGCAGACATCGCCCAGGTGTTCATGTTTGAACAATGGCTGCGGAATTATTTCGTTGTGGAAACAAACGGCGCGCTGTTCATCGAGATACCCCAGGACGACCTGAAGGAGATCTTTGAAAAGCACGAGGGCTTGGTCGGCTTGGCCGAAATGTTCAACCACGACGAGATCACCTACGAAAAGAGCCAGACCATGGTCTGCGCCTTTGTGGGCGCCCGCTTCGACGGCTCCAAGTACGCCCCGGACGTGGTGGCCCGCACGCTGGACAGCAAGGCCTTCAAGATCGAGATGTACGTTTTCGGCGTGTGGCTCAAGGGTCACGAGTCGTACCTGGACGCCCAGAAGCTGCCCTTTGCCGAGTGGCAGGAGATGTACGCCGGCTGGTCCGCGCTGGATCAGGTCAAGGAGTACCGGCGCAAGCTGGAGGCCGGCGGGGACGACCCGAACCGGCCTTCTAGCGCATGCGCGCACTAGCCCTTGCGTCGTGACCGGGATTTGTAATACATGTCGATCTGCTTGAATTTGCGCCCGCACAGGGCTCAAGGAACTGTCCCGGTCCCCCTAACCTGTGGTGAGGTCTTCTGCGGTGTGCGCTCTCTGGGCCAAGGCTGACGAAGAAGACTCTGCGCGCAAGCGCAAGCTGGTGCAAGACATGCTGGAGGACATCCGAGACCAGCGTGCCAAGCTCAAGCTCGACTTCGACAAAAGCGTCACCAGCTTGAAGGAGATCACGGCCACACTCATCGAGTACGACGAGGAGAGCCTGACCCTGGAAGTGACCGCGCTCAAGGGCGCCTCCGGCACTTGGATCGGGGCCGGGGTCTCCTGCTTTTTCCGCATCCGCGACCGCGAGGCCCGGGGCCGCGAGCAGTTTTTGACCTTCAGCGCGCGCGTCAAGAGCGTGGAGCAGCGCCCAAGCGGCATGGTCCACTTCGTCCTGGGGCTGCCGGACACCTTCAAAAGCGCCCAGCTGCGCCGCAGCGTGCGCGTCAGCGTGGACCAGCGCAAGGTGCCCACCCTGCGCTTCTGGCGCGAGCTGCCCTCGGGCACCACCCTGGCCGAGGCCGAGCCGCTTCTGGACAGCGCGCGCGACGCCAAGCGCGGGCTCAAGGTGGACAACTTCTCGGCCAACGGCATGCGCCTGCTGGTGAAAAACGCCCTGATGCACGAGGCCCTGCCCGAGCAGAAAAAGGGCGAACGCTTCTCGTTCCAGTTCCAGGCCGTGGCCGAGCCCGGCAGCCCGGTGGCCACCTTCTGGGTCAACGCCACCCTGCGCAATGTCTTCAGCGACATGCAAAAGGGCGAAACCGCGCTCGGCTTCGAGTTCTTGTCCGAGGGCTTTGTCGACGAGGACCAGCGGCTCGTGTGGCGGCCGCTGAAGTTCGACGAGGTGGACGGCCTGGGCAAGTTCGTCTTCAAGTGGAACCTGGACCTCTACCGCGAGAAGGGCATCGGCCAGGGCTAGCCGCGCCGCCGTTTCCGCGCCTGCGCGCCCCTCATTCCGTCCGCAAAAAGGCCTGCGCCAGCCGCGCGGCTAGTAGCGCACCCTGGGCCGCACCTCGATGGGCTGGGCGGCGAAAGGATCGGTTGCGGCCTTTTTCTTGGGCGGGGTGGCGCCCATGACGGTGTCGCCGGTGTCCTCGTCGCGGCCGACGCTGAGCCCGCCGGCTCCGGGGGTGCTCATCTCATAGTCGCGGCGGTTCCTGGCCGTGTCGACGTTCGGGAACTTGGAGGGCCGGGGCTCGTCGTCGGCCGGGCCCGATTGGGCCGGGGCCGACTGGGCCGCAGCCGGGGTTTTGACCTTGAATTGCAGCGGCATCGGGGGCGGACCAAAGTCCGGGGACTCCTCCGGGGTCGTCACGGGCCGGCGCACGCTGTTGTCCTGGGCCTGCGCCAGCAGGGGCAAGAGCAGGACGCAGCACGCGGCCAGCGCGCATCTGGCGATTTTCTGACGCATGGTTCCTCCGGGGCTTCCGGGCCGGTCGGCCCAGGATTTAGGGTTTGAATTGCGCCCGGATTCGGTATACCAACAACAATCACAGGGACGCAACGGCCCGTCTGGGGCCACGCAGCACATGGAGGATCACAGAGCATGTCCAACCGCGCCGATGCCTACAAGGCCGCCGGGGTCAACATCGACGAGGCCAACCGGTTCGTGGAGCGCATCAAGGCCCTGGCCCAAAGCACCCACGGCAAGGGCGTGCTTTCGGGAATCGGCGGCTTTGGCGGCCTGTTCAAACCGGACTTAAGCAACATCCATGCCCCGGTGCTCGTTTCCGGCACGGACGGCGTGGGCACCAAGCTCAAACTCAGCTTCGCCTTTGGCGGGCACGACACCATCGGCATCGACCTGGTGGCCATGAGCGTCAACGACGTGCTGGTCCAGGGGGCCAAGCCGCTGTTCTTCCTCGACTACTTCGCCACCGGCAAGCTCGACTCGGACATCGCCGTGCGGGTGGTGGCGGGCATCGTGGAGGGCTGCAACCAGTCCAAGTGCGCGCTGCTGGGCGGGGAGACGGCGGAAATGCCCGGCTTCTACGCCGACGGCGAGTACGACCTCTCCGGCTTCTGCGTGGGCATGGTCGACTACGACAATATCGTGGACGGCTCCCGGATCGGGCACGACGACGTGCTGGTGGGCCTGGCCTCCACCGGGCCCCACGCCAACGGCTATTCGCTCATCCGCAAGATCTACGACGCCTCCGGCCTCACCGGCGCGGACATCCTGCCCGGCAGCGACCAGACCGTGGCCGAGGCGCTGATGGCCCCCACGCGCATCTATGTGCAGCCGGTGCTCAACATCCTGCGCGACCTTCCGGTCAAGGGCATGTGCCACATCACCGGCGGCGGCTTTTACGACAACCTGCCGCGCGTGCTGCCCAAGGGCGTGGCCGCGCACATCCGCTTCGGCTCCTGGCCGGTCGGGCCCGTGTTCCAGTGGCTCAAGACCCAGGGCCGGCTCTCCTGGCCGGAAATGCTGCAGATCTTCAACACCGGCATCGGCTATGTGCTCGTGGTCAAGAAGGACGCGGTCAACGACGTCATGGACCGGCTGGCGGCCATGGACACGCCGAGCTACGTCATCGGCGAGGTCAATCCCCGCGTGGGCGACGAGGAGCAGGTGCAGGTGATTTTCCCCGAGGGCTGAGGCATAGACCGGCCACGCGCCCTGGCGCAAAAGAAAAGCCCCGGTTCGCCGGGGCTTTCTTCGTTCGCTGCGCCGCCGGGCTAGAAGCCCAAATCCTCGCCCACCAGGACCACGTGGATGCGGTCCTTGACCGCCGAGCCCTCGATGACCGACCAGATGTTGCAGATCTTGGTCTCGCTCATGCACTGGTGGCAGCGGCCATCCTCCAGGCAGGGGTTTTTCAGGCCATAGGCCTCGGCCAGGCGGATGTTGTTGGCCGGGGCCGCCACCGTGCGCACGCGGGCGTACGCGGCGTCAAGATCCCAGGCCACCTTGTTCATGCCCACCACCAGGATGACCTTGGTCGGCCCGAAGATCATGGCGCCCACGCGGTTGCCCGTGCCGTCCAGGTTCACCAGCCGCCCGTCCAGGGTGATGGCGTTGGTGCTGGCCACCATGACATCGGCCAGCAGGCCCTGGCGGCGCACGTCCAGCGCCGCCTCCTTGCTCAGGCCCGGGGCGTAGGGGTCCATGAGGGTCACGCCCGGCTTGGCCGCGATGGCCGCCCACAGGCCCAGGCCGCCAGCGGACTCGCTGCCGCAGCGGATGACCCTGGCCGGGCTGGGGATGAGCGAGAGCACCTCGGCCCGGACGGCCTCTGCCGTGGGCACGAAGCTGCCCGCCATTTTGCGGCGGTTCAGGTTCACGATGATCTTGGCGGCCTGTTTCTCGCGCTGGGCCAGCAGGTTCTTGTCCATGCGTCCTCCTCGATCGGGCGGGGGTTGGGGGGTTGCAACACTTCTGACGCGACTATGCAGCCACGCCAGGGCCGCGTCAACGGACACGGGTGTAAGTCCGGGGATCGCACATTCAAGCACACGATATCCATATTGACATGTCGCCCGGATTGAACCATTGTCTCGCAAAGACATAAATGAGGAGCGATAATGTCCAAGCAGCCCATCGGAACAACCGCATCAACTGGCCAGAAGTGTCCTGAGTCAGGCGTCTGGAAGGTCGTCAGCACCCCTTCCACAACCGCCCCAATTGCCCAGGGTAACGTCATGCCGCCTTACGACGGCAAGTCCGTCACCTGGAAACTCATTCAATACGCCTAAACCGCCTCTCCAGGCCCACAATGAAAAGCCCCGGCGCAGACTCGTGTCAACGCCGGGGGCTGCTTGCTGAAGTGAACCGGGGCTACATGCGCGAGCCAGCGTCCAGGCTGTCCGAGTAGGCGGTCTCGGTGTGCTCGGCCTGGTCCAGGCCGGTGCTCTCGGCCTCGGGGGTCAGGCGCAGGCCCATGGTCATGTTCACGGCCTTGAGCAGCAGCCAGCTGGCCACCAGGGCGTACGCGCCCACGGCCAGCACGCCCACGGCCTGGATGCCGAACTGGGACGCGTTGCCGTAGAACAGGCCGTCCACGCCGTTCGGGTTCACGGCCTTGGTGGCCAAAAGCCCGGCCAAAAGCGTGCCGGTGAGCCCGCCCAGGCCGTGGATGCCCACCACGTCGAGGCTGTCGTCGTAGCCCAGGCGCGCCTTGAACATCACGCCAAAGTAGCAGGCCGCGCCCGCGATGAGGCCGATGGCCATGGCCGAGGGCGCGGTGACGAACCCGGCCGCCGGGGTAATGGTGGCCAGCCCGGCCACAGCGCCGGAGGCCGCGCCCAGCGTGGTCGGCTTGCCCCGGTGGAACCACTCCACGATGATCCACATGGCCATGCCGGCCATGCCGCCCATGTGCGTGGCCACAAAGGCCGTGCCCGCCACCCCGTCCGCCGCCAGCGCGCTGCCTGCGTTGAAGCCGAACCAGCCGAACCACAACAGCCCGGTGCCAAGCAGGGTCATGGGCAGATTGTGCGGGAAGAACTGGCGCTTGCCGTAGTCACGCCGGGGGCCGATGACAAAGACCGCAGCCAGGGCCGCCGCGCCGCAGGTCAGGTGCACCACCAGCCCGCCCGCGAAGTCGACCACGCCAAGGAGCTTGAGCCAGCCGCCCGCGCCCCAGACCCAGTGGCAGACCGGGTTGTACACCAAGACCGCCCAGAGCAGGCTGAACACCAGAAACGGCGCGAAGCGCACGCGCTCGGCAAAGGCCCCGGTGATGAGCGCCGGGGTGATCACCGCGAACATGCACTGGTAGATCATGAACACCGAGTGCGGGATGGTGGCGGCGTAGTCGGCGTTGGGGGCCGCGCCCACGCCCGCGACCCAGGCCCAGGCCAGGCTGCCGGTGATGCCCGAGACGTCCGGCCCGAAGCTCATGGAATAGCCCAGGGCCACCCACTCCATGCTGATGAGGGCGATGAGGAAAAAGCTCTGCATGATGGTGCCGAGCACGTTCTTGCCGCGCACCATGCCGCCGTAGAACAGGGCCAGGCCCGGCGTCATGAGCAGCACCAGCGCGGCGCTGATGAGGATGAAGGCGGTGTCTCCCGCCTGGACCGTGGGGGCCTGGATCATGGGTCTCTCCCTTGTGATGGGGCAGGGTGGACGGCTCCCGGCGCATGCACGCCGGCCGGGAATGTGCCGGAAATTGAGGGACTGCCGCCTGCCCCGCGTGACGGCGAAATCTTCTTAGCCACAATTTTGGCTTCTGCAAAGACAAAAGTGCTGCCTGTTCTGACAATTTTGTATGTGATGTTGGGTGTACCCGGATATGACACGAAATTTTCTTGGCGAAAATGACACTCGCCGACGATCCCAGGCAAGCATGGCGCACCCGGCTTGCCAATTCCGGCAGTTTCCGCACCGGCCAGGCAGGACAAGACCTGGGCCAGCGCCTTGGTCGACGCCTTGGTCAACGCTTTGGTCAACGCCTTGGTCAACGCCTTGGTCTGCGCTTTGGTCTGCGCCTTGGTCTGCGCCTTGGTCTGCGCAGGCCGAATTCGGGCTCAAACGCCCGGTTGCCCGGCGGGCGCGGCTCTGCTATCTACGCGCCATCGGGCCCGCGTTGCCGGTCCGCACCCAACCCGAGCGAGGTCCCCGTGCCCGCAAACGTCTCGCCAGCTTCGCCCCTGTCCGCCTCTGCCCGGCCCCAACTCGTGCTGGAGCTCCAGGCCGACACGGCCTATCTGCCCGTGGCCGCCGCAGCAGCGGAAAACGCCGCCCAGGTCTACGGCCTGGACCGGGGCGGGGCCCTGCGCCTGGCCCTGGCCGTGGAGGAGTTTTTCGCCTACCTCTGCCGCCACGCCGGGCGCGAGGAGCCCATCCGCCTCACTCTGGCCCACGGCGGCACGTTCGCCAGCGCGGACTTCCGCTTCCGCGCCGGGGAGGTCAGCCTGCGCGCGCTGAACTTTGCCGCCAGCGTGGACCTGAGTTCCATGGACGCGGACAATGGCGATGAGGCCGAGCTGGGCCTGCTGGTGGCCGGGCGCACCACGGACCGCTGCGGCCTCACGCGCTCCGGCCCGGACGTGTTCCACTTGAACGCCGAGGTGGACCGCGAGTACCCCGAGGCCGAGCCCATCAGCACGCCCCAGCACCTGGCCGCGCCCCTGCGCCTGGAGCCCCAGCCCGCAGCCGGAGCCCTGCGCCACGCCGCGCTGCTGGCCGCCGGGCGCTACCCCGCGCGGCTGCGACCGAGCAGCTTCTCCCGGCCCGAGCGCTTTGCGGACATGGTGGCCTGGGGCCAGTACCAGGCCCTGCTGGCCCTGGACGCCGCAGGCAGGCCAGCCGGGCTCATCTGCTGGCGGGCTTCCGGCCGCCGGGCCGTGGTCTTTTCCGGGCCGTACTGCTTTGACCCGGCCCTGGCCGTGGAGACCGCGCGGCTGCTCACCGAGGGCTTTCTTTCCCGCGTGGCCCGCACCGAGGCCCTGTGCGCCTTCAGCGAGCGGCCCACGGCGGACCTGCCGCGCGGCTGGTTCGAGAATCTGGGCAGCCTGACCCTGCACGGCGCGCCCGCCGACGCCGAAAACGGCGAAGGACCCGAACAATCCGAAGGCGTCGACCAGCCCGCCTATTACCGCCACCTGCGCGAGGACGCGGGCGCGGCCATCTGGGCGCACCCAGACCTGTTCCCCTTCCTGCGGCGGGAGTATGACCGCCTGGCCTTCTCCCGCGACCTCTTGCCCGCCGAGCCCACGGACCACACGCGCCTGGCCGCGCATTCGCTCCTGGCCACCAGCCTGGACCGCCTGCGCGGGCTGGCCGTGCTGCGGCCCCTGCTCGACGGCCAGGACTTCGCCGCCAACCTGCGGGCCCACGTGGAGGCCATCCAGGCCCAGGGCGTCGGCGACATCCTGCTGCATCTGGACCTCTCCGAGCCCTGGCAGGGCGCGCAGGCTCCGGCTCTGGCCGCCTGCGGCTTCGCGCCCAGGCTCGTGCTGCCCCACGCGGGCGCTTCCGACATTCTGGTGTGCCAACATGTGCCCGGCCATAGCTGAGCTCGTCCCGGACTACATCCGGGCCTTTGAAGCCTACACCCCGAGCCGCCCGGACCCGGTGCTCATGCGCCAGTACGGGGTGGACCACCTGCACAGGCTGAACAACAACGAAAACGCCCTGGGCCCGCCAGCCGACGCGCGCGCGGTCATCGAGGCCTTTGAGCCGCCGCGTTCGGCCATCTACCCCAGCGGCGACTGCTACGCCCTGCGTCTGGCGCTTTCCGAGCGCTTCGGCAAGGACCCGGAGCGCTTCCTGGTGGGCAACGGCTCCTGCGAGGTCATCGCCAGCGTCATCAAAGCCTTCTGCGAAAAGGGCGACAACATCATCACCGCGGACAAGACCTTCGCCGTGTACGAATGGGTGGCCGAGTTCTCGGGCTTCGAGGCCCGGCTGATCCCGCTCAGCAACTGGGGCTTCGACCCCGAGGCCATGCTGGCGGCCATGGACGCCCGCACCAAGATCCTCTTCGTGTGCAACCCCAACAACCCCACGGGCACCTGGTGGGACAAGGGGACCATGGAGCGCTTCCTGCGCGGGGTGGCTGGCCGGGCCATCGTGGTCATCGACGAGGCCTACTGCGAGTATGTGGATGACGAGGCCTTCCCGAACGGCATGGAGCTCATGGAGCGCCACCCGAACGTGGTGGTCTTCCGCACCTTCTCCAAGATGTACGCCCTGGCCGGGCTGCGCGTGGGCTACGTTTGCGGGCAGCGTGATGTGGTGGACTACATCCGGCGCACGCACATCGTCTATTCCGTCAACTCCCTGGGCCAGCCAGCGGCAGCCGCCGCCCTGGCCGACGACGCCGGGCACATCCTGGCCACCCGGCGCATGGTGGCCGAGGCCAAGGAACTCCTGTTGCCCGCCTTTGACGCCCTGGGGCTGAAATACGTCTCGGGCGCGGGCAACTTCGTCATGGTCGAGACCCCGGCCTCGGACTCGCTGATCTACCGCCAGCTCATGCGCCGGGGGGTCATGGTGCGCACCATGACCGGCTTCCGCTTTCCCAACTGGATCCGCGTGAGCCTGGTGCAGCTGCCGGCGATGCGCGACTTTCTGGCGGCCTTCGGCGAGGTGCTCCAGGCCGTGTCCACGGGGCCGGCATGAGCCGGGACAGGGATTTGACCACAGGGCCGAATCCGGAACAGGGCCCGGAGCCGGGCGCGGAACTGACGGCGGAGCCGGTCACCGGAGTGGTGGCGGAGACCGGAGCGCTGGCCGAGGCCGAGGCGGACGCTGATTCCGATGCGGATTCCGGTGCGGGCGGCCCGTCCGGCGGCCAGTCCGACAGTGTATCCGGCAGTGCAGAGGACAGCCATTTCAACGGCCAGCAGAGCATCTGGACCTTCGAGTTCCTGGCCCTGTGCGCCATCAGCATGCTGGCCTTCAGCAACATCGCCATCTTTTACAGCTTCTACAGCTACCTGACCGAGCTGGGCGTGGCCCCGGCCTGGCGCGGGCCGCTTTTGGCCCTGGAGCCCCTGACCGCGCTTCTGGTGCGGCCCTTTCTGGGCCGGTTTCTGACTCTGGGCAACAGCGTGCGCTTCATGCGCGTGGGCCTGGGCCTGGCCACCCTGGCCCTTTTGAGCTATCCCTTCACCACGTCCATTCCCCTGCTGGCGCTGGTGCGCGTGCTGCACGGCCTGGGCTTCGTGGTGCTCGTGGGCGGCATCATGGGCGTGATCACGGTGATCCTCCCGCGCGAGAAGAGCGCCCAGGGCTTCGGCCTGTTCTCCGTGACCATCCTCTTGCCCTACGCCTTCATGCCGCCCTTTGTGGAGCTGGTGCTGCCGCATCTGCCCGGCCACGGCACGGCCTATGCCCTGGCCGCGCCGCTGATGCTCCCGGCCTTCCTGCTGCTGCGGCCTCTGGATCAGCGCACCCGCGCCCTGGCCCGGACCCTGCACCCCTCGCACCTGGAGAAGCCCAGCTGGGCCGAGGTGCGCCAGGGCCTGCGCACCGCGTCCGTGTCGCTGCTCCTTTTGGGCAACCTGCTGCTGGTCATGGCCCACTCCATCGTCTTCTTCTTCATGCGCGACTTCGCCGTGCTGCTGGGCGCGGGCAACCCCGGCATGTTCTTCACCTACGCCAACGCCGCCACCATCACCGTGCGCGTCACCAGCGGGCACCTGCTGGACAGGATCGACAAGGGCCGCATGCTGGTCTGGGCCTTCCTCGGGCTGGCCGTGCTGCTGCCGCTCTTCGGCCAGGCCGGAACCCCGTTCCGGCTCTTCGGCCTGGCCCTGCTCTACGGCACGGGCATCGCCCTGACCATGCCGCTTCTGAACGCCAGCATGCTCACCGTGTCCACGCCGCGCCTGCGGGCCTACAACGCCAACCTGATGATGGTCGCCGTGGACGCGGGCTTCTTCTCCGGGCCGTTTTTGGCCGGGGCGCTCTTGGCCGCAGGCATGAACCACGCCGGACTGTTCTGCGTGGGCGGCGGCATCATGCTCCTGGCCGGGCTGTGCATGCTGCCCGTGGGCCGCGCCCTGCGACAGAAGATCTGAGCCGACAGGCCTGAGCCGGGAATCCGGGACGGAAGCTGCCTCCGGCGGCCAAAGGGCCTTAAGGCCCTCTGGACTCCCCACAGGGTTTGGACCGGGGTGATGGTGGCGCAGGCCTCGGCTCGGTGGCGGAGGCGCAGGTCTACAGCTCGGCCAGCCGCAGCAGCAGGTTGCCCGCCACCTCGCGGCGGTAGTCGGCGCTGGCGCGCACGTCGTCGATGGGCCGCACCCGCGCGCGCACCAGGGCTGCGGCCTCGGAAAGGGCGGTAAGGGACAGCCTGCGCCCGATGAGCGCGGCCTCGGCCTCGGGGCAGCGCCACACCGTGGGCCCCACCGAACCCCAGGCCAGCCGCGCCTCGGCGATTATTCCGCCGTGGCCCAGGCGCACCAGCGCGGCCAGGCTGACCACGGCCACGGCCAGGGCCTCACGCCGGCCCACCTTCTCGAAGTGCTGGCGCACGTCCACGCCGGGCACCGGCACATGAACCGCAATGAGCGCCTCGCCGGGTGCAAGCGCCGTGCGCCCCGGCCCGAGGAGGAAATCCGCCAGGGCCAGCCGCCGCGCGCCAGAGGCCGAGGCCAGCTCCACCTCCGCGCCCAGGGCCAAAAGCGGCGGCAGGCAGTCCCCGGCGGGCGAGGCCGTGCAGAGGTTGCCGCCCAGCGTGCCCATGTTGCGCACCGGCGGCGAGCCCAGCACGGCAAGGGCCTGCGCCAGCACGGGCAGCCGCGCGCGGACGAGCGGGTGCGCCAGCAGCTCCGCGTGGGTGCAGGCCGCGCCCAGGCGCACAACGCGGTGCAGGGTTCCAGGCAGTCTGGCTGGCCCGAAAACGCCGTCGAGGCTGTGCGACTGGCCACCTGCTTCCTCGGCCACGTTGTGCAGGGCCGCGATGCGCTCCAGGCTGACCAGGGTCGCCGGGGCGGCTGCTTCGGGTTGCGCCCGCAGGCGCACGAGCAAATCCGTGCCGCCCGCCAGGATGCGCGCGCCGGGCTCGGCCAGGGCCGCGAAGAGTTCCGGCAGGCTGCGCGGGAAAACAACGTTCATGCCGCGCCCCCTGCCTTGGCTTTTCCGCCGCCTGTTGCACTGCCTGTTGTACTGCCTGTTGTCCTGCCTTTCGCACGGACTCTCGCACTGACTGGAGTGACGGAAAAGGCGCCGCCCGGAGCATCACCAGCCGGAGCGGCCAGCGCAGCGCCCGGCACGACGGATGACGCATCCCCAGCCGTCTCGCCAGCCGGATAGGCCAGCGCGGCATCCGATGCAGCGGACAAGGCCTCCGCCGGGACATCCGCCGAAACATCAACCGAAACGTCGGCCAGCTCCAGGGCGGCGGCGCGCACCGCGTCCACAATTTTGACGTAGCCCGTGCAGCGGCACAGGTTGCCGGAAATGCCCCGGCGCACCTCCAGCCGCGTGGGGGCCGGGTTTTCGGCCAGCAGCGCTGCGGCGGCAATGGTCATGCCCGGCGTGCAGAAGCCGCACTGCACGGCCCCCTGCTCGGCAAAGGCCCGCTGGATGGGATGCGGGACGTGCGGACCGTGCGGGTCGCCGCCGCCCAGGCCCGCCGCCGTGGTCAGCTCGCGGCCTTGCAGCTGGGCGGCCAGCAGCAGGCAGGAGAGCTTGTGCACGCCGTCCACCAGCACGGAGCAGGCCCCGCACTCGCCCGTGCCGCAGCCCTCCTTGACGTCGAGGGCGTCGAGTTCGCGCAGCAGGTCCACGGCCCGCTGGTCCGGGGCGGCGGCGACCTGCACCGCCCGTCCGTTCAGGGTGAAGGAGAGCTTCATGCGCGCCTCCGCTCGGACTTCAGGCCAGGCTTCAGGCCAGGCTTCGGGCCTGATTCCGGGCCAAGCTTCGCGACAGGCTTCGGGCCTGCCTTCGTGGCGGAGTTCGTGCCGGATTCCCGGCCAGATTTCGAAGAGGGCCGACGTTTCTTGAGCGCGGCCAGCACGCGTTCCGGGTTCAGGGGGAAATCGCGCAGACGCGTTCCAATGGCGTCTTCCAGCGCGGCGGCCAGGGCCGGGGCCGGGCCGTTGAGCCCCACCTCGCCCACGCCCTTGAGCCCGCGCGGGCCCGTGGGCTCACAGCCGTCCACGGCCAGGGACTCGATGTCCGGCAGGTCCAGCGCCGTGGGGATGAGGCAGGTGGACAGGTCCCGGGTCTGGATGAGCCCCTGGCGCACCTGGAAGTCCTCGGTCAGGGCAAAGCCGATGCCCTGGGCCGCGCCGCCCTGGGCCTGCTGGTCGAAGCACGAGCGGCCGAGCACGCGCCCGCCGTCGGTGACGCAGACATAGTCGCACACGCGCACGCGGCCCGTGAGTTCGTCCACCTCGATGCGCGCCAGGTGCGCGGCAAAGGCGAAGAACAGGTGCGGAAAGCCGATGGCGAAGCCGCGCCCGGTGTCCGGCCTGTCCTGGGCCACGGGCATGAGGAATTCGGCCACGCTGAGGCGGTCGTCGCGGCTGAGGAATCGCGCCAGGGCGGCCAGGGGCAGGCTGCGGCCCGTGGTCCTGTGTTGCACCGCGCCGGGGACGAGCTCCAGGGCCTCGGCCTCGTCGGCCATGAGCGCCATGGCCGCCCGCGTGAGCAGCTTTGCGCGCATGGCTGCGCAGGCCTTGAGCAGCGCGTTGCCGTAGGTGTAGGTGGTGCGCCCGGCGCTGGACGAGCCCGAAGGGTGGCAGCGCTCCGTGTCCGGCTGGACCAGGCGGATGCCTTCCGGCGGCTGGTTCAGCTCCTGGGCGGCCAGGAGCGCGAAGGCTGCGGCGTTGCCCTGGCCCATGTCCGGCACGCTGGTGTAAATCAGGAAGTCCCCGGCTTCGGTCAGCTCCACCTTGGCGATGGCCATGTCCGGCAGGCCCCGGCCATAGCCCATGCCGTTGAACACGCAGGAGACGCCAACGCCCCGGCGGGTGAGCGGCGGCGCGGCCACGCGCCAGGCCTCCCGCCCGGTCCAGTGCGGGTGCGCGGCCAGCTCGTCCAGGCACTGGGCCAGGTGCACGGAGCTGGTGAGCGTGACGCCCGAGGAGTTCTCGTCGCCCGTGTGGAGCGCGTTCTTGCGCCGCAGCTCCAGCGGGTCCAGGCAGAGCTTTGCCGCCAGGGCGTCGAGCAGGCCCTCGAAGGCCGGGCTGACCTGGGCCACGCCAAAGCCCCGGAAGGCCCCGGCAATGGGGTTGTTGGTGTAGGCCAGGCGGCCCTCGACCCGGACGTTGGGCACGCGGTACGGCCCGGCGGCGTGCTCCATGCCCAGCTCCATGACCTCACCGCCCAGGTGCGCATAGGCCCCGGTGTCGTACGTCAGGCGGCAGGACAGGGCCAGCAGCGTGCCGTCCTCGTCCGCGCCCAGGGTGTAGCGCAGGCGCACGGCGTGGCGCTTGTATCCGGCCAGGATGCTCTCCTCCCGGTCCCAGGCCATGCGCACCGGGCGGCCCCCGGCGCAGAGCGCGGCCAGGCCCAGCAGGCACTGCACCGTGCTCCCGTCCTTGCCGCCAAAGCCGCCGCCCAGATACGGCGAGCGCACGCGGATCGTGAGCGGGTCCAGGCCGAGCGCGTGGCCGATCTCGAAACGGTCGCGGAACGGGGCCTGGGTGCTCACGGTCATGTCCAGCACGCCGTCCGGCAGCAGCTGGGCGAAGCCGCACTGGGTCTCCAGGAAGGCGTGCTCCTGCACCGGGGTGGAGAACTCGCCGCGCAGCACCACCGGCGCGGACTTCAGGGCCTGCCTGGCGTCGCCCTTTTCGATGAGGGCGGAGAGCAGCAGATTGCCGCCTTTCCGGCCCGCGTGGACCAGGGGCGCGCCCTTTTTCAGCGCCTCCTCGGGGTTGAACACGCCGGGCAGGGGCTCGATGTCCGCGCGCAGGGCGGCCAGGCCCCGGCGCAAGGCCAGGGCCGACTCGGCCAGGACCAGGGCAACAGGGTCCCCGGCGTGGCGAATGACCTCGCCGCAGAGCACGGGCTGGTCCTTGTGCACGATGCCCTGGCGGTTGGTTCCGGGCACGTCGGCGGCCGTGAGCACGCGCAGCACACCGGGCACGGCCAGGGCCGCGGCCACAGAGGCGGGGTCGAGCCCGCGCAGCCGCCCGTGGGCGATGCCGAGCACAGCACCGGGGCGGAAGGCCCCGGCAAAAAGGCAGTCCGCCGGGGCCAGGTCAAGGGCGTAGCGCTCCGCGCCGGTGGCCTTGGCCAGGGCGTCGCAACGCGGTGCAGACTTGGAACTGGGCATGGGCCACCTACCCCTTGGGACGGGCTTGCGCAGCCCTGGCCGCAGGCGTTGCGCTCACGACGCGGGCCCGGCGGCCTTTCCGTCGACCTGATCGAATGGCTGATCGGAGGCCTGATCTGGAGACACGACGCCCACGGGCGCGTTGAACTCTTGCCCGGCGCGCTGCATATCCGCCAGCACCATGCGCACGATGTCGGCCCCGGCCTGGCTCTGGGTCTTGATCACCGCCAGGGAGACGGGCCGGAGCAGGCGCTGGACCAGCAGGGCGTCCGGGCCCTGCCCGGCGGCGCCGAACCACAGCGGCGCAAAGCCCCCGAAAAAGCACCCGGCCTGGCGCAGCACCTCCGCCGCAAAGCCGCAGGACGGCGAACCCAGGGGCAGGAAGAACTGGACCAGGTCGTGGCCCAGCGCCTCAGCCTCGCGGATCTCCTGGGCCGAGCGCTCGGCAAACTGCGCGCCGACCTGGGCCACGTGGCAGCGCGTGACCCCGGCGAAGCCGAACTGCTGCACGGCCATGTCCGTGGCCTCGTCCTCCGGCGGCACATGGCCCGCCGCGCCCGGCTTGAGATTTCGCGTGAGCGGCCAGGAGGGCAGAATGGCCCGCACCTGCTTTTCCCAGCACTCCGGCACGAACAGGTCGCCCGGCTGGTCGTGGTCCACGCGCACGTGCAGCAGGCAGCTCACGCGGCCCTGGACGCCCTCGCCCGCGTAGGCCGCCTCGGGCATCAGGCCCACCTCCAGCCCGCACTCGTAGAACTCCACCCCGCGCGACATCTTCTGGGTCACCAGATGGTGGCACACGGCCTCGCCGAACAGGGCGTCCACGCCGGGGAGCCTGCCGAACATCCTCTCGGACGCGTACTTGTGTATGCGAAACGCCGCGAAGGTGTTGCGGTAGGCCTTGTCCACCAGGATCTGGCCGTACTCGCACATGCGGCGGTTGGGCGGGGAGCTCTGGTAGATGCCCGCCTGGCCCACCACGGAGCCGTCCGCCGCGCGGGCCACGATGGTGTGGATGCGCCCGCTGCGGTTGGCCTCGATCAAGAGCTCCGGCACGTAGGGGTCGTCCACGGGGTAGTCCTCCCCGTAGATCTGCAAAAACAGCCGCCCCACGCCAGGGGCGTCCTCGGGCCGGAAGGCGTCGGCCGTGACCTTCTGCCCAGGCGCGAGGTCATGGGCTGTAGCGCGCAGCGCGGCCAATGCCGTTGCCCTGTCCACGGCTAGGCCCCGGCGCTGACGGCGGCGCTGCCGATGAAGGCGGCGAAATCGTCCAGGGAGCGCAGCTTGAGCGCGGTCACGTCGTCCAGGCTGACCTGGAAGCGCTCCTCCAGCAGGGCGCAGAAGGCCGGAAAATCAATGGAGTCGAGCCCCTGCTTGAGCAGCGGACCCGCCGGGTCCACGGCGCGGGCCACCTCGGCCTTGACCCCGGCCTCCTCCAACAACCCCTTGAGCTCCAGTCCTGTGACGGCCATGCCAGCCTCCTTCGTGCCTGCGGTCCTTACGCGCTGCGCAGGCGAAAACGTTGGATCTTGCCTGTGGGGGTCTTGGGCAGATCGGTGTGAAATTCCACGCGCACCGGGCACATGTACGCAGGCAGCAGGCCGCGCGCGTGCCGGATGATCTCCGTGCCGAGGCGGGACTGGGCCTGACTTTGGCCCTGGCCCTGACTTTGATTCTGGACCGTGTCGGACTCCCGCAGGACCACATGGGCGCAGGGCCGCAGCAGCCCCTCCACGCGCAGACCGGCCACGGCGCACTCGGCCACCGCCGGGTGCAGGCGCAGCGCTTCCTCCACCTGCACGGGCGAGACCCAGTGCGCGCCCACCTTCAGCATGTCGTCGCTGCGGCCCTGGTGCGTGTACACGCCGTTTTCGCGCACGTAGACATCGCCCGTGGCCAGCCAGCCGCCCGGCAGCATGGTCTCGGCTGTCTTCTCCGGCCTTTGCCAGTAGGCCGTGGCCAGCCCCGGCCCCCGGATCAGCAGGTTGCCTGGGGTTCCGTCGGGCGCTTCCAGGCTGTTCCCGTCGCCGCCGTCCTGAACCAGCCGCGTCTCAAAGCCGGGCAGAACCTCGCCGCTGGCGCCGCAGTGCACGCGGCCCGGGCGGTTGGACAAAAACAGGTTGAAGGCCTCGGTGGAGCCGATGCCGTCGAGGATCTCCACGCCGGTTTGCACATGCCACTCCCGGCACAGGCTGGCGGGCAGGGCCTCGCCCGCAGAGTAGCACAGCCGCACGCTGGAGAGGTCGATCCCCGGCTGGCCGGGCTCGTACGCCCGCAGCATGATGTTGTACAGGGTGGGCACGCAGAAGAACAGGCTCGGCCTGTGGCGGGCGATGGCCGCAAACAGCTCGTAGGGTCCGGGCTTGCCCGGAAAGAGCACCCCCGTGGCCCCGAAGAACAGCGGCAGGGTCAGGCTGGACATGAGCCCGTAGGCAAAGGACATCTTGCTGGCCGAGAAGAGCACGTCGTCCGGCGTGACGCAAAGGACCTCCGAGCCCCAGGGTCGGGCCGGGCCGAGCAGGTCGGCCTGCTCGTGGGGAACCCCTTTGGGGCGGCCCGTGCTGCCGGAGCTGTAGAGCATGAAGCCCGGCGCGCCCCCGGAAGCTCCATCATCCGGGGGCACGGGCGCGAACTCCGCAGAGTGGTCGCACAGGCCCCAGGGGCCATCAGACCCGCAGAAGAGCACCACGCCGGTTTGCGGCACGTCGCGCGCGCCCTCGGCTGCGGGGGAGTCCTCCCAGGTGATGAGCGCCGTGGCCTGGCAGTCGGCCAGGATGAAGGCGTAGTCCTGGGGCGAAAGCATGGCGCTCACGGGCACGGGCGCGGCCCCCAGCAGCAGCGCGCCGAGCAGGGCCTTGGGATAGGCCAGGCTGTCGGGCAGGACCAGGGCCACGCGGTCGCCGGGGCCGATGCCGCGCGCGCGCAGGTCGGCGATCATCTCTTCCATGTACCTGGATGCGTCGGCCACGCCCTGGTTGTAAAAGCCCGGTGCCAGTTTCTCTGTGACAAAGTCCAGGACCAGGTCGGCAGCCAGGTCCCCGAGGTCTTCCCCCCGTTCCCGGGAAAAATAGGTCTTGATCTCCGAGATCATCTCGTCCCGTCTCTCTTTTGAAATTTTTATGGCAGTGTCGTTCCTCATGGCATCCGGGTCCTGCCAGTACTGTTATTGAAAAATTCTATAAATCCTTTGGCAGCCGGGTCCTGTGCAGGGGTTTTTCGTGGTATGGGGTAATACAGGTACTAACCAGGGTGATACTCATGAGTCCTGATAAAAAAGATACCCGGGATTTCACCTTCCTTGCTGAGGCAGCCCGCTCGCTTGGGGCTGCCGATGCAAAGGTGATCCCCGCATCGGATGTTATCGTAGAGAACCGCGTGCTCCTGAAGTGCCGGGCCGGCTGCATAGGCTATGGTAAGAAACTGACCTGCCCGCCCCACGTCCCGACCCCGGATGAGTTCCGGAAGATCCTTGCAGAGTACCGGTACGCCCTGCTCGTGAAGTTCATATCCCCGGCGAACGCTGACCCGGACGTGATCTGCTCGATCTATAAGTACTGGCTCGACCCGGAAGCCCCGGCCGATAAGAAGGAAAAGGCAACGCGGTTCTGGAAGGATC